>WBZR01000472.1_pt1 | contig 64731 bp, 65 predicted proteins | sample 5204231 | NCBI WGS metagenome assembly WBZR01 (sample SAMN12412403, study PRJNA552823) | activated sludge metagenome | isolation source: activated sludge from anammox sidestream of wastewater treatment plant... | place: USA: Virginia | collected 2017-08 | reverse complement strand
AAGGGCACCAGCTCGGCCTTGATGGCCGGGTCAGTCTCGGCCAGCAGCTTGTCGATATCTGAGACGTTTCGATGTTGGCGTACGGCCACGTGTTGTGCTCACTCCGTTTCGGATGAGACTAGTTTACACACCGGCCGCATGTGACGCAAGGTGTTGCGCTCACCTGCGAATCTGGTGTGTACAGTAGTGAGCATCGTGAGATTGTTGGGCACTGAGCACAAAGCTGGCAGTGTTGAGGTAAGGGGTTCGAATCCCCTCAGCTCCACCACCTTCCCGCCCCAGAATGCACGCAGGGCCCCTCAATCGAGGGGCTTTTTGTTGGCGAAGGGCAAGCATTTACGGCACCTTCTGTGATAGATTCGGCACGCCTTTCGCACGAGGACAGGACCGATGTGCGAAACCAGGGCCTATGGTGCGTGCGTGGTCACTCCCGCCATCGTCTGGGTTGCCTTACTGGCGCCGTTTGTGGTCTGGCCACCAATCGTGGTTGTCATCATGCGCAAGATGAAGGACGACTCTCCCGGCACACCTTCGCTGCGAAGCCGTTCGGAGGCAGTCATTGCAACAACGCTTGTCGATGGGCGGCTCGAACGGTGCGGGGCGACCATCATCCTCGCGCTGGGGCCCGCCGCCCGGCTCCAGGGCCGCAAACCCGCCGTCGTCTGCATTTCGAACCTCGGGGAGCCACGAGGACCGCACCATGCGCTCGGGGTATGCGGCATGGCTGAGGAGCACTGAGCGGCGGCGTCAGACGAGGTCGAGGGCGTTGGGCTCAACACCACGCAGCGAGAATGGGCCCGCGTGGACTATCGACGCATTGATAAGTGAACCAACTCGAGCCGGGATGTCGAGGTGAACGAGTTTGCCTGTACGTGTCCGGCCAAACGCCTGCTCGCCCCGGATTCCCTCGATGAGGATCTCCTGGACCGTCCCAACGTAGGTGTCGTTGATCTCCTGCGAGATGCGAGCCTCGATCGCCTCGACTCGGTGTAGGCGGCGTGCTTTTTCCCCGGGAGGTACGTCATCCGGCATCTTGCGCCATGCGATCGTCCCTGGCCGGGGCGAATAGGCGGCAACGTGCACCTTGTCGAAGCGTAGTTCCTCGAGGAGGGCACACGTCTCCTCGAAGTCTGCCTCGGTTTCTCCCGGGTAACCGACGATGATGTCAGTTGTGATTCCGGCGCCCGGCATGAGTTTGCGCACTTCGGCGATCTTCTCGCGGTATTCGCCCACGGTGTAGCCGCGGCGCATCGATTCGAGCACAGCGCCGCTCCCTGCCTGCACTGGCAGCGAGAAGCACTCCATCACCTTTGGCAACTCCGCCACCGCCTCGAGGATGCGGTGGGTCATGTCTTTTGGATAGGAGGTGAGGAAACGAATGCGCGCAATCCGCTCGATGGCGGAAACCTCGCGCATCAGGTCACCGAGGTCGGGCTGGCTTTCGAGGTCGTGGCCATACGCCTCCACCGTCTGACCAAGAAGCGTGACCTCGCGCACACCGTTGCGCGCCAGGTAGTTGACTTCGCGGACGATTTCGTCCATTGGGCGGCTCTTCTCGCGGCCGCGGCGGTAGGGAACGATGCAGTAGGTGCAGAACTTGTTGCAGCCGTGAACGATAGGGACGTACGCGGCGGGGCCTTCCGGGATGGCATAGGTGCTTGGCCAGAACTCGCCACCGAGATCCTCGTGGGGGCCCTCAACGAGTTCCATGATTGGCCCAAACTGCTGTGGCCGGGCAAAGACATCGACCTGCGGGAAGCGCTTTTCGAGCTCGTCCGTCTTGAGGCCAACCATGCAACCCATGACGGCCACTTTCAGGTCTGGCTTCTGTTTCTTGAGGTCGCGGATTCGCCCGAGCTTGGAATAGGCACGGTCCTCGGCATGCTGGCGGACACTACAGGTGTTGAGCACCACGATGTCGGCACGTTCAATGCGGTCGGTGGCCTTGAGCCCGAGGCGATCGAAACCTGCGGCGAGCTTCTCGCTGTCGGCTTTGTTCATCTGGCAGCCGACGGTCCAGAGGTAGTACTTGGTGGTGCTCATGGGCGACAGCCGGGGAAGTGGTAGCGAAGGTGGCGGAGGGAGAGGGATTTGAACCCTCGACCGAGTTACCCCGGAACCCGCTTAGCAGGCGGGCGCACTAGACCACTATGCGATCCCTCCGCGCCGAACTTCATTGTAGGCAGAGGGCCGGGATTCGGTCACGCTACCGGCGACGGTGCGGACCACCGTGGAAGCGGGTAGGCTGGCGCCATCTGCCGCAGAGGAGAGCCATGCGCTACGGAGTCGCGATTCCCCAGGCCAACCAGTTTGCCGAGCCATGGGCCATCCGCGCGATGGCTCATGCAATCGAGGAACTCGGCTTCGATTCACTCTGGGTGAGCGACCACGTCATCGTGCCGGAGGGTTCGAACTACATCCCGGAGCACATGGCAGAGCCACTGGCGGCGCTTGCCTTCCTCGCGGCGGAGACCCGTCACATCACCATCGGCACGAGCGTCCTCATCGTGCCGTACCGCGACCCCGTGTTCACGGCGAAGTTCCTGAGCACGGTCGACGTGCTGAGCAGTGGCCGGCTCGTTGCGGGGGTAGGAGCCGGCTGGCTAACGGAGGAGTTCGCTGCGTTGGGCGTTCCATTTGAAGAACGCGGTCCCCGCACCGACGAGTATCTGCGCGTCATTCGGAACCTGTGGGAGACACCGACATCATCGTTCAAGGGGCACTGGAAACAGTACACGAACATGCGCATGTTCCCGAAGGCTGCCGCTTCACGCCGTGGCACAATACCAATCTGGGTCGGCGGCACCGGGGAGCCGAGCATCCGGCGAGCAGCCGAGCTCGGCGATGGCTGGCATCCCATCAACCTCTCTCCCGGCCAGTTGCGCGAAGGTGTAAAGCGCTACCACGACCTCTGTGCGAAGTTCGGACGCCAGCCCGGTCCAATCTGCCTGCGTCACATGCCGGGCGGGCGAACATCGCCATCGGGCCCCCGGCAACTCCTCACCGGTTCAGCAGAAGAGCAGGCCGGCGACATCCGGGCGTGGTCTGAGGCGGGGCTCGATGAACTCATGCTCTCGCTCCCCGCGCGTTCAGTGAACGACCTCGTCACGACCCTTCGCCGATTCATGCGCGAGGTTGCGCCGCGCGTCTGAGCGTTATCCGGGCCCGGCATACAATTTGACCATGCCGGCAGCCGTGGTCGTGGTTATCTTCACTGTTCGAAGTGACGGCCTTTCGGTGCTGCTCATCGAACGCGCGGCCGAGCCGTGCCAGGGCCAGTGGGCGCTACCCGGCGGACTGCTTCAACCCGATGAGACACTCGACAGTGCGGCCATTCGGAAGCTCGCCGATGAGTCCGGGGTTTCGGACGTGTTCCTCGAACAACTGTACACATTCGATCACCTTGGCGAAGGACGAGCGGACATCGTGGTTACCTACTTCGCACTGGTTGACGTGCTGCGAACACGGCTACGAACAAACCTCGAGTGGTGCCCCGGCTGGTACTCGGTGCGCCGCCTGCCTCCGTTGGCGTTCGACAACGAACGAATTATCAGCTACGCCGAGGAGCGGCTGCGGAGCAAGCTCGAGTACACCAACGTGGTGTACAGCCTGTTACCTGAACACTTCACACTTACGCAGATGCAGCGAGTGTATGAGGCGATCCTGGGCGAACCGCTCGACAAGCGGAACTTCCGGCGACGCGTCGAGGGCCTACGAATCGTCCAGGAGACAGGCCAGACGGTGAAGCAGGGCGCCCACCGGCCGGCGATGCTCTACGAGTTCGTGAGCCGCGAGCCCATGATCCTCTGAACGCCCCGCCAACCTGACAGCCGTCATATAGCCTGGACCACCCCGCCATGGCAGTATCCCGTGACGAACTACTCACGACTTGAGTAGTGGAGAACGAAATGGCGATTCGAGACCTCACCGTCAATGAATACGCGATCCTCTCACTGCTTCGGCTGCTGGGGCCGATGCATGGCTACCAGATGGCACGCTGGTTCGAACAGGACCTCGCCGAGGTCTGTCCGATCGAACAAAGCGCCCTCTACGCCTACCTCAAGAACCTGGAACAGCGGGACCTCGTCAATTGGCGGGAAGTGCGGGTGGGCCAGCATCCGCCACGTAAGATCTTCCACCTCACCACCGCAGGAGAGGGTGAAGTCGATACCTGGCTTCGGCGGCCGGTGGAGCGCATGCGGGAGGTGAAGCTCGACTTTCTCCTGAAGCTCTACTTCCTTCACCTGCTCGATCCGGCGCAGGAACTCGTGCTGCTCTGGGCCCAGGTGGAGGCATGCGATGCGTATCGCGACCGCATATGTGGGCGTCTCAACGATGCGACCGGTTTTGAGCGGCTCGTCCTCCGCTCGAAGGTTGCAGCCGCCAACTCAACCAGCGATTGGCTCCGGGCCTACCAGGACGAACTCGAACACGAACTCAAAGGAGAGAACGCATGAACCCCAGGTCCCCTCGAACAGGAAAGAGCGGGCCGGCTTCGCTGGCATGGCGACGGCTGGCGCTGCTGGCCGTGCTGGCCATCGGCCTAGCGGCGCTGACCGTCGCCTGTGGAGACGACGACGCGCAGCCGACGCCAACGGCAACGGCGGCGCAATCATCGCCGTCACAGGCGGCGACCGCCGGGACCTCGGCCACGTCGGCGCCGACCGCGACGCCGACGGCGGCGCCGCTCTCGGGCGAGATCACCGTCTTCGCGGCCTCATCGCTCACCGATGCCTTCAAAGAAGCGGGAACGGCGTTCAGCAAGGCAAACCCGAACACGAAGGTGACGTTCAACTTCGCGGCCTCGTCGGCACTCGCGACGCAAATCAACGAAGGTGCCCCCGCCGACGTCTTTGCTTCCGCGGATGCCACCAACATGGATGCCGTCGTATCGAAGGGCCATGCGTCGGGGCCGGTTATCTTCGCAAGGAACGTCCCGGTCCTCGTCGCACCCGCGAACGACCATACCATCGAGACATTTGCCGACCTTGCCAGGCCAGGCGTCCGGCTCGTCCTCGCAGGCAAAGCCGTCCCAATCGGCAAGTACGCACGCCAGATCCTCGCGAATGCGTCAACTGAGTCCGGGCTCGGCACCGATTTCTCGGCAAAGGTGCTGGCGAATCTCAAGAGCGAAGAGGCGAACGTCCGGGCGGTGCTCGCCAAGGTCCAGCTTGGTGAGGCCGACGCGGGGTTTGTCTACCAGACCGATGTTGGCGCCGCAGGCGGTGATGTCCGTGTCATCGCCATCCCGCCGCCGTACAACCTCGTTGCCGAGTACCCGGTCGTTATCATCAGCGACAGCAAGAAGAAGGACGTTGCAGCCGCGTTTATCAGCTTCCTCCGCTCGGGCGAAGGGCAGGCGATCCTCGCGAAATTCGGGTTTGCGCCGGCCGGGACGTAAGATCACCGGTGCAATCGTGAACGGACGAATCCTCGACCGGACCGCCGGTGTCACCGTGGCACTTCTCGCAACAGTGTTCGCGCTCTTCTTCCTGCTGCCATTTGCCGGCCTCGTGAAGCGGGCGATCGATGACGGCGGAACGTGGGAGTTGATGAGAACAGGCCAGGTGCGAAACGCCCTCTGGCTTTCGCTCTGGACGTCCGTTATCACGGTTGTGCTGGCCATTCTCATCGGCACGCCAGTTGCGTACATCCTTTCGCGCACCAACTTTCGCGGAAAGGTACTCATCGATGCAGCCATCGACCTGCCGATCGTCCTGCCACCGACGGTCGCCGGCGTGGCGCTACTCACTGCATTCGGCCGGCGCGGCCTTATCGGCGAACCGGTTGAATCCTGGACAGGATTCACCTTCGCCTTCACAACCGTGGCCGTCGTGATGGCGCAGTTGCTGGTCTCGGCCCCGTTCTATGTGCGGGCAGCGCGGAGTGGCTTCGACTCGTTCGACCGCCAGGTAGAGCTCGTGGCCTACACGCTGGGAGCATCCCGAACGAGGACATTCTTCCGGATAGTTGTGCCGCAGGTGTGGCCCGCACTCCTCGCCGGGGTGGTGCTCTGTTGGGCACGGGCGATGGGGGAGCTTGGCGCCACGCTCATCTTCGCCGGCAACTTCGAAGGCAAGACACAGACCATGCCGCTTGCGATCATCCAATCCCTGGAGGGGAGTGCGCTCGGTCTCGCTGGTGCCGTGGCGCTCTCACTCGTCCTCCTCGCTGTCGCACTGCTCCTGCTCACGCTCTTTCGGCTGGTAACAGGCCGGGCGAGCGCCACCCCATGAGCCTCGAACTCGACGCAGCGCTGAGGCTCGGGGAGTTCGCCTACGAGGCGCACCTGGAGGCACGCGACGAGATCGTCGTGCTCTTCGGGCACTCGGGAGCGGGAAAGAGCGTCTCACTTCAAGTGGTCGCGGGCCTCCTCCGTCCAGACTCCGGCCGTGTGGCATTCGAAGGCAAGACCCTCTTCGATTCGACCCGGGGGATCGACCTTCCTCCCCAGGAGCGCGGAGTGGGATACGTTGTCCAGGAGCTGGCACTTTTCAACCACCTGACCGTGGCCGGGAATATCGCGTTTGGCATGCCGCCCGGCACCGACCGCGAAGCACGGGTCACCTCGCTTCTCTCGCTCCTGAGCCTCGATGGGTTTGGCGACCGCAAGCCGCGGACACTTAGCGGCGGACAACGGCAACGTGTCGCGCTCGCGCGTGCACTCGCCCGCGATTCGCGGCTCCTCCTGCTGGATGAACCGTTCAGTGCGCTCGATGAGGCATTGCGGGCAGGGTTACGCCGCGAACTCCTGCGGCTCCGCTCCGAGCTGGGGCTAACGATTGTCTTCGTGACCCACGATTTGCGGGAAGCACACCTCCTCGGTGACCGGCTGGCCGTCATCGATGGCGGCAGAGTGCTGCAACTCGACCGCCGGGATGAGGTGTTTCGGCGGCCTGCCAGCCGTCGTGTCGCTGAGCTCACCGGGGTATCGAACGTCTTCCCCGGGCATGTGATAGCGAGGACCGGTGACGGCCTCATCGTCGATGCAAATGGGGCCAGGCTGCGTTGTGCGAGCTGCCAGCCGGGGATTGCGACCGGGGAGGTGGTGGATGTGGCTATCCGGGCCGAGCGTGTGAACCTGCGGCGCGGCGCCGAAGATCAGGAGAACACGATCGAAGCTGCGATTCGCGAGGAGTACGCCTACGGGCCGACGCACACCCTCTACTTCGGCCCGGCCGGTGCGGGCCCATCACTCGAAGTGGAGATCGCATCGCGGCCGTACGAGGTACTGCACGTGGCCAAGCAGCGCGTCTGGACGCTCGAACTTCCCCCCGCCGACCTGCATGTCATGCGCCGTTCGCCTTTGCCACCACCAGGAACACCGGATCAGAGCCCGGCCCAGGGCTTATGTTGAATGCACGCATGTCTTCGAACGCACCGGAGAGCCGGAAGTAGAGGCCGATGAGGTCGGCGCGCTCGATGTCGCCGAGTTGCTGCCAGATCGCGACTGCCTTGGTGGGGAACATTCGGTTTGAATAGGCGACTGCGAACGGCGCCCCCGGCCGGAGCACGCGTCCAACTTCGGCGAAGACTTCAACCGGGCGAACCAGGTACTGGATGGAAACGCTGACGACCGCCGCGTCGAAGGAGTCGTCTTCGAACGGCAGGGCGGGGTTCGCATTCAGGTCCTGGACGATGCGCTCGGTCAGACGCGGGTTCTCTGCGAGCTCCTCGGCGTTCAGCCCAAGCCCTGCCACACGTTCGAGCGGAGTATCTGCAGGAAGATGCGAAATCCAGCTCGACATGAGATCGAGAACGGACTGGCGGCCCTCGAGGACCTGGCGATAGAACGAAGTGAGCGCTTCGATTGCGGCATCGTCGATGTGGGTAACGAGGCGGGGCTGTTCATAGAACAGGGCGTCATCTGTCTCGTCGGCGCGGCGGAAGTATTCGGCGCGCAGCGGTGGTGGATAGCGCTCCGTCACAGCCGCCACATGTTGCCGGGAATCACCGGGAACGTAAACAGTTGGAAAATCGCCAGACCATACCTTTCGGGAATGGTTGAGGGGGCCGAAGGTAACGATAGGGCCATCAGGTGAGATGGCACCGGGAAAGGTGGACGCAATGGAACTGGTCCAGGATGCCTACGTCTGCGGCCACCTGCGTTCGGGCCGCTACACGCAGCGCGAGCGGCCGGCGATTACGCTTCCCGGGCGGCTGACGAGATCGCGCTATGGCCAGGACAGCGCATTCCACCTATCGTGGGAGCCGATCATGGCGACAGCCGCCGCCGCGACGCTGGCCCGGCTCATCCAGAACGACTAACGGGGTTTTCTTTCGTTCTAAGAACATTTGTTCTATCTTTGGTTGGATGGCCGGATTCGTCGAACTTCACGCCCATTCATGCTGGTCGCTCCGCGAAGGTGCAAGCAGTACCGATGAACTCATCAGCCAGGCTGTCCGCCTCGGCTACCCCGCGCTCGCAATCACCGACCACGACAACCTCTATGGGGCGATGGAGTTCGCCAAAGCGGCACACGAGCAAGGTCTCCGGCCGATCACTGGCGCCGAACTAACGCTGGCCGGCGAAGGCGAAGCCACAAGCCACATCACCGTCCTCGCCGAGAGCGTCGAAGGTTACCGAAACCTCTGCCGGATCCTGAGCGAGGCTTACTGCACCTATGGCAAGGACACACCTCGAACGGAGAAGCGCTGGCTCTTCCAGCGCAACGAGGGAATAATCGTCCTTTCGGGATGCGACAGGGGGGAGATTTCACAGCTCCTCGACCGCGCCAGGCGCGAGGACGACCCCACGCTCCGTCACCAGGCCGAGGCCGTTGCCGCCCAGTACCGTGAGGCGTTCGGTCCCGCGCACTTCTACATCGAGATCCAGCATCACGACGTCTATGGCGATACGCGCCGAATGAAGGACCTGGCTGAACTCGCCGAACGCACCGGCCTCGAACTGGTCGCCACAAACAACGCCCACTACCACGTCCGCGAACGGCACCGCCTGAATGATGTGCTCGTGGCTGTGCAGCACCGCCTGACACTCGACAATTCGCACCAGGTGCGCCGTCCGAACTCCGAGTTCTTCCTCAAGAGTCCTGAGGCGATGGCCCGCCGCTTCCGGCGCTACCCGGAGGCGGTTGAAAACACGATCATCATCGCCGAACGCTGCCGTTTCGACCTCACGCGCGACCTTCCCTACCGCCTGCCCGACTACCCGGTGCCGGAAGGTGCGACCCCTGATAGCTTCCTCCGCGGTATCTGCGAGCGGGCATTCAGGCGCAAATATGGCCCGCTCGAAGCACCGGCCACTCGCGCTGATGCTCGCGACCGCCTCGAACGCGAGCTGGCACTCATCGCCAGGCACGGGCTCACCGGGTTTTTCCTCGTCTACTGGGACATCCTTCAGATGGTGAATGAAATCGCGCAGGAGCTTCACGGGCGGCCGAAAGATCTCGCCTCCGATGAACGGCCCGTCGCACGGGGCCGCGGGTCGTCGGTGAGTTCGATCGTCTGCTACCTCATCGGGCTGTCGCATATCGATCCGGTGAAGAACAACCTCTACCTCGAGCGCTTCCTGAACGAGGAGCTTCACTCCCTGCCTGATATCGACATGGACTTCCCGCGTGACATCCGCGACGAACTGTTGAAGCGTATCTACGCGCGCTATGGCGAAGAGCACGCCGCAATCGTGGCAGCTTTCCCTACCTACCGTTTTCGCAGCGCGGTCCTCGATGTCGGGAAGGTACTGGGATTACCGGCGCCCGTGCTCGCCAAGCTCAACAAGCTCGGTGACGGCTTCGCCGAGGCCACCGCTGTTGCTGAAGAGATGCAGCGCATCCCTGAGCTTCGGCCACTCGTCAATGCCCCGATCTGGAAGGATCTCGTCGAACTTGCCGGGCAGGTTGCCGGGTTTCCACGGCACATCAGCCAGCATGTCGGCGGTGTGGTCATCTCGGCCGACCCACTCTCATCAGTCGTCCCGATCGAGCCAGCGCGGATGGAGGGCCGGTTCGTCTGCCAGTGGGATAAGGATTCGGCCGGCGACGCGCGTTTCGTCAAAATCGACTTCCTCTCCCTCGGCATGCTTTCGGCAGTCAACCAGTGCCTCGATATCATCGAGGAGACCCAGGGTATCCGCGTCGACCTCGGCCGCATTCCGCACGACAGTCCGGAAATCTACGCATCGATCAAGGCTGGAGACACGATGGGCGTCTTCCAGATCGAGAGCCGGGCCCAGATCCAGACACTGCCACGAACCCAGCCGAAGAACCTCGACGATCTCGCGGTGCAGGTCGCCATCATTCGGCCGGGGCCAATCATGGCCGGCGCGTTCCATCCCTATATGGAGTACCGCGAGGCGCTGGCTCGTGGCGAGGAGATCGAGGTCGACTACGGGCACCCGGAGCTCGCGCCGCTGCTCGCCGATTGCCTTGGCGAGACGCTCGGTCACGTGCTCTACCAGGACCAGGTGCTGCAGATCTCCTGCGCTGTCGCGGGTTTCACCCCGGGCCAGGCCGACCGCCTGCGCCGGGCAATGAGCCGCAAACGTTCGTCCGAGGCGATGCAGGCGATCGCCGGAGAGTTCTATGCCGGTGCCGAACGCAAGGGGGTAAGCCGGGAAGCGGCAGAGGTGGCATTCAAAAAGTTGGCCGCATTTGCTGCCTTCGGCTTCCCCAAGAGCCACGCAGTCGCCTTTGCATTGCTCGCCTATGAGTCGTGCTGGTTGCGTTACTACTACCCGGCCGAATATTACTGCTCACTCTTCAACGCCCAGCCGATGGGCTTCTACTCGGTGGAGGTACTCACGAACGATGCCCGCCGCCACGGTATCGAGGTGCTGCCACCCGCGATCAACCTGAGCCGCGTAGGTGCCTGGCCGGAGCACGGTGACATACGTCTCGGTATCGAGCAGGTGAAAGGACTGGGCGGTGGGTGGTTTGCGAAGCGCAGCCGCACCGGCATCGCCACTACCCCGGACCAGATCATTGCCGAACGCGACGCGAACGGTCCGTTCCGGTCGCTCTACGACCTCCTCACGCGGACTTGCATCGGCCGTGAGCAGGTGGAATCACTCATTCGTGCAGGCACACTCGATGAGTTTGGACTACCGCGGCGGGAGCTTCTCTGGCAGCTTGGCCTGCTCACGCATGAGCCACCAACCGGAGTCCCTGGATCGAAGAAGGCATCGAAACCAGTGCAGCCCACACTCCCGCTCCCGGTCGAACAGGATATGGCCGTGTTACCCGGGCTCAGCAGGTGGCAATCGATGGCATGGGATTTCGACCGGCTCGGACTCAGTGACCGCCACCCGATGGCACTCGTGAGGCCACTCCTGCACGAAGGGCTTATCACAAGCCGCCACCTCGGCGGGATCATGAACCCCAACCGCCTGCCGCAGGGGATGGTGGTAGAGATGGCAGGGCTGGTCGTCACCCGGCAGCGGCCGGTCACCGCAAGTGGCGTGATGTTCATGCTTCTCGAAGACGAGTTTGGGCTTGCAAACGTGGTGGTCTACCTGCAGCTCCAGGAGAAACAGCGCGAACTGGTGCGCACCGCACCATTTGTCATCGTGAAAGGCCGGGTTGATAACGGGAACAGCGGTCTGCCGAATATCATCGCCACGAGCTTTCGCGCCTGCCCTCTGCCCGGGCTCATCGAAGCGCCAGATGCCCACAACTTCGGCTGAGCCGGCCACGAAAATCTCTCGAGTAGCGCGTACCATGGTCATCACAAGATGAGAACGTGGCTAGAATGCACGCGTGTTCACGACGATTGATGCGTTCCTTCGCTATTTCGCGGGGGTGAACAAGCGCGCACTGCGCGACATTGCTGCCCTGCCACCCGAGGCCGACGGTTGGACGCCAGCCACCGGTGAAGGCGAGAAAGCCTGGAGCATCAACAAGCTCATCGGTCACATGGCAGGCTCGCGGCTTTACTTCGCGAGCGCCTACCTCGACCGCGGCTGGATTAGTCCGCCACCACCTGACGTTCGCAGCCGTGCGCGCTGGATCCCGGCGCTCGAAGAGAGCTTCGCCGCGTTTTCGCAACTCATCACCGGCACCCCAAACGAATGGCTCGAGCGGCGCATCCGGATGATCGATAGTGACGGCACGCTGGCCGGCTGGCGCATCCTGATGATGATGCTCGAACACGATATCCATCACCGCAGCCAGATCGATACGTACGCCGGTCTGAACGGGTGGGACGTACCACAGATCTACAATCGCAAGGCGGAGGAGATCGGCGAACGCCAGGCTGAGCAGCGCGCGAAACATGGGTCCTAAGGATCGGCCAGCCCGCTCTAGCCAGTGGCCACGTTCCCGGCCTGGCGGTCGTATTGAAGTGCGGCGCTGGTCAGCCGCATGACATCCTTGCGGTCGAACGGTTTCCGGAGGGCCCATGTCTGGCCACTGCGCGCAAGCCAGCTCAAGGTCTGCTGCTGGTCATACTCGGTAGTGAGCAGAATCGGGACAAACGGGTAACGCTCGCGGATCGCATGGTAGAGTTCGTTCCCCTCGGGAATCGTGACGTCGACCACGACGACAGCAAGGGTACGAGCACAACTACGGAGGACATCGAGGGCGGACCAGGCCTCCGCAGCCACACAGACCTTCAGCCCGAGGTCTTCGAGCCCGGCTGAGATCGCGGCCACGGAGGCATCATTCACGTCAATCACAAGGGCGCACTGTCCGGCCATGTCCACGTAGTCGATGGTCTGCTCCCACAACGGTTCGAGCGCTGCTTCAAGACGCTTGCGCTCATCGACCGACTGGACGATAGCGCAGTATGACAGCCGGCCCTGGTAGACAACCGGGAAGCTGTGAACGTCGACCCAGAAGACTTCGCCGGACTTCTTTTGGTGGCGCCAGTTGCCAGCTCGTATCTCGAGGCGAGGGCGATTGGCGACGTACCGGCGTACCGCCTCAACTTCAACCCCGGGCCGGATCTGGGGTATCTCGAGTGCCAGGAATTCGTCATGGGTATAGCCATAGACGGTGAGCGCTGCATCGTTCACCACCAGGAACCGGAGCGTCTCGGCGTCGAACACCCACATCGGCAGGCTGGCTTGTGCGAGCAGTTCACGAAGCTGCGCATCCGCCTCGTCAGTGGCGAGGATCCTCTCATTTCCGGACATGGCAATCACCCCCGGCCAGTGATGAGACCTTCCCGGTGCCTGGACGCTCTCCCGATGGGCATCAGCCCCGGCCAGCACCTTCGCGCGGATCCTACTGCGCAGATCGCGCCGGCAGGGATAAGGAATGAAACTAACTGTATTATTGGTTTTTACTGTTCAATCCGAAACAAGGTGAGACAGGAATCACCGGTATCAACGCTAAACCCGGCTGCCAACCGGTTCACATTCGGAAGATACCCCAGGCCGGCTCCGGGATCGGTGCATTCATGGCAGCCGAGAGGCCGAGCGAGAGCACACGGCGGGTGTCACACGGGTCGATGACACCGTCGTCCCAGAGGCGTGCCGTACTGAAGTAGGGTGAGCCTTCAGCCTCATAGCGCTCGATGGTCGGTGCCTTGAAGCGTTCCTGTTCCTCCCTCGTCATCTCTTCCCCACGGTCAAGCCGCACCTGCAGCAAGACACTCGCCGCCTGCTCACCACCCATGACGCTGATGCGCGCATTGGGCCACATCCAGAGCTGGCGGGGTGAGTAGGCACGACCACACATCGCATAGTTCCCGGCACCGAAGCTGCCACCGATGATCACCGTAAATTTTGGTACCCGGGCGGTAGCGACTGCCGTGACCATCTTCGCACCGTCTTTCGCGATCCCTGCGTTCTCGTATTGCCGCCCAACCATGAAGCCCGTGATGTTCTGCAGGAAGACAAGAGGCACTTTGCGCTGTCCGCAAAGTTCAATGAAGTGCGTCCCCTTGAGCGCACTCTCGCCAAAGAGGATGCCGTTGTTAGCGACGATCCCCACGGGAAAACCGGTGATCCACGCGAAGCCGCACACGAGCGTTGTGCCATAGCGGGCCTTGAATTCGTGAAAGCGCGAACCATCGACAATTCTCCCGATTACCTCTCGGACGTCGAACGACTGGCGCGAATCGGGCGGCACGATGCCGTAGAGGTCGGTCACGTCGTGGAGCGGCTCCTCTGACGGCTCGAGTTCCCACGGGTACTGCTTTGAATGGGGAATGCTCTCGAAGATGGAGCGGACGATGCGCAATGCTTCGGCGTCGTTCTCGGCAAAGTGGTCGGCCACGCCACTGACGCGGGTATGCACGTCGGCGCCACCAAGCTCCTCCGCGGTTGTTATCTCACCGGTCGCAGCCTTCACGAGCGGGGGACCGCCGAGGAAGATCGTGCCCGTACCGCGGACGATAACCGTCTCGTCACTCATAGCCGGGACATACGCCCCTCCGGCGGTGCACGACCCCATCACCGCCGCGACCTGGTAGATGCCTTTCGCGCTCAACTGGGCCTGGTTGTAGAAAATCCGGCCGAAGTGGGTGCGGTCGGGAAAGACATCGTGCTGAAGCGGGAGGAACGCTCCGCCCGAATCGACCAGGTAGATACAGGGAAGGTTGTTCTGCTCGGCGACCTCCTGTGCACGAAGGTGCTTCTTCACGGTGATCGGGTAGTACGTCCCACCTTTCACAGTCGCGTCATTCGCGACGATGACCACCTCGTGGCCGGCGACCTGCGCGATACCGGTGACGATCCCCGCACTGGGGACGTCATCGTCGTAGACACCATCAGCCGCCAGCGGGCTGAGCTCGAGGAACGGCGTCAGTGGATCGATGAGCCGCTGAATCCGCTCGCGAGCAAGGAGTTTGCCGCGCTCGTGGTGGCGCATCACGTATTCCGGTCCGCCGGCCGCTTTGACGCGTTCGAGCCGGGCTCGAAGGTCGGCGGCGAGCGCGAGGTTATGTTCACGGTTGGCTTTGAATTGCGGATCCCGAAGGTCGGCTCGTGTGGGGAGTTCGGAAACGTCGTGCCATTCCATGGGGCGAACCTTACCGTTCGGCACCTTAGCCGAGAAGCGTGGTGAGTATGGCCATTCCGGCACTGAGGAGGAGCACGGCGAAGATGAGGCGCCGGAAGAGGACGTCACTGACTTTGCGGTAGAAGGCGTTCCCCACGAATCGCCCGCCGAATACACCGGGTAGCGCGACCGCCGCCGCCTTCCAGGCGAGCCAGGTGGACGCACCACCAAGGGAAAGGAGCACCACCGCACCGACTCCGCCAACGAAGAAGAAGAACGTCGCGGTCGCCCGGAAACGCATCGGTGGCAGCCCCTTGCCCTGGAGGTAAATGACGACGGGCGGCCCGGACATGGATGTGGACGTATTGAACAGCCCGCTGACAAATCCGACACCGATGTCGCCAGCGCGGCCACCGTGGTGGAGCCGGAGGCCACGAATGAGCAATACCGTGAAGGCGATGACGGTAACCGCGATCGCAATCTTGAGCACGGCAGGATCGAGGATCACGAGGACGGCAACGCCCACAGGCATCCCAAGGAATGACCCAAGGATGAGCATCCCCGACGCCTGCCAGTCGACGGACGCCCGCATGTGCCGGAGTTGTATGGCGTTGAGCACCACGGAGAGGACGTTGGCGAGAAAGACGGTTTCTTTCGGCCCGATGAGGACCGCCAGCACGGGTACGATGAAAAGCGAAAAGCCGAACCCGGAGAGCGACTGGATGAACGAGGCAGCAGCCGCACTCAACAGCACGGCAACGGTGAGGCCCGCATCCACCTTGCGTTTGTACGGGTAGCGGGCCACTCGGGCAACACGCGCCAGTTAAACCCCCGTACGGTATGGTTCGATGTATGGAAGTTGCGAATGAACTCATGGTCCGCGGCATCGTGGTGGGCGTATTCCAGGAGAATTGCTGGGTTATCGGGAACCGTCGCACGGGAGAAGCGATCTGCATCGATCCTGGCGACCAGCCTGACGAGGTGCTCGCGCTCGCCCGCGATATGGGCGTGACGATCAAGCTCATCGCCAACTCACATGCACATGTCGACCACATCCTTGGCGTCCATGGTGTGCACAATGCGACGGGTGCGAAGTTCCTGCTCCACCGGGATGACCTCGACCTCCTTCGCAACGGCTGGAAGGGCGTGGGGCAGCGCTTCGGTATCGATATCGAGCACGGCCCTCCCGACCCGGACGCGTTCGTGAGTGAAGGCGACATCCTGGAAGTTGCGGGGCTGCGGCTCCGCGCCATCACCACACCGGGCCACACGCCGGGCAGTGTGAGCTACTATGCCGAGGAGGGGATGCTCTTCAGCGGCGACACCCTCTTCCGCGGTTCAATTGGACGGACTGACCTCCCTGGCGGCAGCCTCGAACAGGAGATGAACAGCATCATCGACAAACTCCTGGTGTTGCCCGAGGAGACGATTGTCTTGCCCGGTCACATGGACCAGACAACGGTCCAGTTCGAAAAGCGGCACAACCCATTCGTGCTCGAATGGATGCAGCACCGCCGGGATATTGGCCAGGCGTAGCCGAAGGATGTGGCGAACGGGGACGATCGCAGGCGTGCCGGGGGCCTCAATACCGGCATGGCACCAGTGACGCCGCCAGTTATGACTTCGAGAAACACCCGGGGGAGCAGATCACCGTGCCCGAGATGACATCAGAACGGCGGGACGCCTTCCTGCGTGCGCCGCGAATCGCCAAACTCGCAACCCTGCAATCCGACGGCAGCCCAACGATCGTCCCCGTCTGGTTCGAGTGGACTGGCAGCGAGGCACTCGTCTTCACCTCCGCCACGAGCCCCAAGGTGAAGCGCATTCGGCGCGACCCTCGGGTCGCTCTCACAGTCGAAGAGCCAGCCGGCCTTCCAGAGGCATGGGTGACTATCGAGGGCCGGGCCACTCTCGAAGCTGGCGGATTCACCCTCGCCGAACGCCTGGCGGTGCGCTATTACGACGAGGTGAAGGCGGCCGCCGCGCTCGCTACCTGGGGAAAGAACCCGGAGATGTGGGTGTTGTTACGCATCACGCCCACGCGAATTCGGAGTTCCGCGCCATGACCAGGCAGGACGCGCCGGCCGATAGCGGCCCCACTATCGGATTCCATGGAGCGGCCGGCACCGTGACCGGTTCGCGCACGCTCATCACGAACGGGACGCAGCGGGTGCTCATCGACTGCGGAATGTTCCAGGGAGACCGTGAACTTCGCGAGCGGAACTGGGCGGCGCCACAATTTCGTCCCGGGTCGGTAGATGCGGTACTGGTCACCCACGCCCATCTCGACCATTCTGGCTACCTTCCACGTCTCGTAAAGGAAGGCTTCGCAGGCAAGATCTACTGTACGGCGCCCACGGCCGAGCTTCTCCGCGTGATGCTTCTCGATTCAGCCAGTCTGCAGGAAGAAGATGCCGAGTACCTGAACCGCAAGGGATACAGCCGGCACAAACCGGCACTGCCGCTCTACACCGTCGAAGACGTTGAGCGCACCATGCTTCGCGTCCGAAGCGTGCCGTTTCACCGCATCCTCGATCTCGGCGGTGGGATCCGCGCGCGCTTCTTCGACGCAGGGCACATCCTCGGCTCGGCGATTATTCTCCTGGAACTTCACCGCGACGAGGGGCTGATACGGATTGTGTTCAGTGGTGATCTCGGGCGTTATGACATGCCACTCCATCGTGACCCCGCCCGCCTGCCGGCCTGTGACGCGCTCGTAGTGGAGTCCACCTATGGCGACAGGACGCACATTCGCACGCCACTTGTCGAGCAGCTTCGCGGGCCAATACTGCAGACACTCAAGCGCGGCGGTACGGTCCTCATCCCATCGTTTGCCATGGCACGCACGCAGATGGTGACACTGATGCTCCGGGAACTGATGGCCGACGGGGAACTCCCACAGATCCCGATCCATATCGACTCGCCGATGGCGACCGAGATCACGAAGATCTATAACCGCTACCTCGGGTCCGAGTACCTGGACTATGAAATCCCGGGCGCTTCCACTGGAACCCTTTTCCCGCGGTCAGTGCGCTTCCACCGCACGGTCGATGAATCGCGCCTCATCAATGACCTCGAAGGACCCCGGATCATCATCGCCTCGAGTGGGATGCTGACGGGTGGGCGCGTCCTTCACCATCTCAAGCGGCTCCTGCCCGACAGGCGAAACCTCGTCGCGATGGTCGGCTACCAGGCTCCGGGGACGCGTGGCCGCGACCTCATCGAAGGGGCACGGGTCCTGCGTATCCACGGGCAGAACGTTCCCGTTGAAGCACGGGTGATCACGCTGACCGGGCTCTCAGCGCACGCCGACCAGAACGAACTGATGCGCTGGATTCGCTCGGGCGCCGAGGTACCACCGGCCATCTTCCTCAACCATGGCGAGGATGAGGGCGCGCGAGGACTTGCCCGCCGGATCAAGAGCGAACTCGGGTTCGAGCCGTACATACCGGAACACGGTCAGGAGTACGACCTCGGCTGGCTACTCCATGCCCGAAGATAGATAACGAGGTTGCTCAGGCAGTCACAGGGGTGCCTGTCCTCTCCTTGATGAACTGGCCAATCCGCTCGACGGCCTGGTGCGCTTCGGGAAGCATGGGGAAGAGTTGCCACACGTGGATCATCTCCTCCCATGGCTCCAGCGTCACATCGACACCTGCAGCCTGAGCCTTCTCGGAGATACGGACCGCATCATCCAGTAGTGTCTCGGATGTTCCCACCTGGATGAGCAGCGGTGGAAGCCCCGTGAGATCGGCGTGGAGTGGCGCCGCAAGCGGTGTCTTCGGATCGGCGCCGGCAAGGTACTGCGCTGCCATCCCCCGAAGGCCGTCGCGCTGCACGATCGGGTCAACTGATGCTTTCGATGTCATTGAGCCGCCCGTGCCTTCGAGGTCGACCCACGGCGAGAGGCAGACGCCCGCTGCTGGCAGCGGGTCACCCGAATCACGAAGGGCGAGGAGTGTCGCGACTGTCAGCCCGCCACCCGCGGAATCACCGGCGATCACCGTTCGGGCCGCCGACCCACCGTTGGCGAGCAGCCAGCGATAGGCGGTAACGGCATCCTCCACTGCCGCCGGGAAAGGGTGCTCCGGCGCAAGCCGGTAATCCACCGAAAGAGCCCGCGCGCCGCTGGCGGCTGAAATTCGCGCGACAAGCCCCCGGTGAGTGGCGATTGAGCCGATGACATAGCCACCCCCGTGGACGTAGAGCACATTCACGCCAGGGTTCGCACCGGGGGCGCTGCTCCATTCACAGGGCACCCCGCCGGCACTCACTGCCTCCGTCACGGTCCCATCTGGTGCGGGGAACATCGCACCCATGGCCTCAAAGCCCGCTCGTGTTTCTTCGAGGGTTGGCGCTGCGGCAACCGGCCGAGCCTTCAGCATCTCGATCACGGCATGTAGTTCCTCGCTGGCCATCATGGTCCTCCCGGCAATCGAATGGTGGCTATGGTGCTCCGGCCGGTTGAGGACTGCAACACTGGAGCACGCTCGTCTCGCGATCGCTACACTCCGCCAATGTTCTCTTCCGTCCTCATCGCCAATCGTGGCGAGATCGCCATTCGTATCATTCGAACACTCCGCCGGCTCGGTGTTCGCAGTGTGGTGGCCTGCTCCATCCCCGACAGGCACAGCCTTGCCGTCCGGATGGCCGACGAGCACGTTCTTCTCGATGGTTCGAGCGCGGCGGAGACGTATCTCGATGGCGAGGCAATCATCGCGGCGGCCAGGGCGGCCGGTTGCGAGGCTGTCCATCCCGGCTATGGGTTTCTCAGCGAGCGGGCAGAGTTCGCGGAACGGTGCGCGGCGGCAGGGATCGCCTTTGTCGGCCCACCGCCGGCAGTCCTCGCACGCATGGGTGATAAGTCGGCGGCCCGTCACCTCGCTTCCAGCAATGGTGTCCCCGTCGTGCCGGGCTGGGACGGCGCTGATGATGATCGGTCACTCCTTTCCGAGGCGGCCCGCATCGGGTTCCCAATCATGATCAAGGCACGTGGAGGCGGGGGCGGACGGGGCATGCGCGAGGTCTACGATCCAGGTCTCTTCACCGAGTCCGTGGCCAGCGCCCGGCGGGAAGCGGAGTTGGCTTTTGGCGATGCGAGCCTGCTCATCGAGAAGCTCCTCACCCACGCTCACCACGTCGAGGTGCAGGTGCTCGCCGACAGCCACGGGAACGTGATCCACCTGGGAGAACGTGACTGCTCGGTGCAGCGGCGCCACCAGAAGCTCATCGAGGAGACCCCCAGCCCCGTCGTCGACGAGTTGCTACGCGAGGAGATTACGGAGGCGGCACTTCGTCTGGCCCGGGCGATCGGCTATGTGAACGCCGGGACATTTGAGTTCCTCGTGGCAGAGCCAGGCTCAGCCGGCAAGCGGCCGTTCTACTTCCTGGAGGTGAACCCGCGTTTGCAGGTCGAGCACCCCGTTACCGAGGAGGTCACGGGGATTGACCTCGTGGAGCTCCAGCTACGAATCGCAAGTGGAGAACGCCTGCCATTTGGCCAGGCAGACGTCCACTTCGAGGGCCACGCCATCGAGCTGCGAATCAACGCTGAAGACCCGTGGGATGGATTCCGCCCGAGCACGGGCCGCATTCGCAGCGAGTCGCTGACATCCCTTAATGAGCGAGTCGACGCAGGGTTCGAGGCGGGTGACATCATCCCGCCTCACTACGACTCGCTCATCGGAAAAATCATCGTCCGCGGGACGGATCGGCCCGAGGCCATCCAACTCGCGCTCAGGGCAGTGCAGCAGAGCACCGTCGATGGAGTCAACACAAACGCCGGGCTACACCGGGCTATCCTTGCCTCGAAGGCGTTCAGGAGTGGAGAGGCATCCGTTGATTGGCTCGAGGGGGATCTCGAGCCGTTGCTTGCTGACGCCAGGACACCGGATATGGTATTTGCGGTGGCGGCAGCCGGTATCACTCTCTGCCGGTCCAGGGAGGGGACGGGGTTCCCCACATGGGTGGGAGCGGGAGAGATGCTTACGTGGCTGACAGACGGCAATGAGCGGCGCCAGGTGGGGCTCCGTGAGCCCGTCCGAAACAAGTTCGCTGTGGTGGTCGATGGCCGCCACCACGAGTTACGAGTCACGGCGGTCTCCCGGCACAGGGCATCGCTACGAACGGCTGGTGATGGTGCCGAGTTCACGGTGCTCGTTGACCTGGATGAGAGCGGCCATGCCACCGTGATGCGGGACGGTGACGAGCCCGCGACGTGGAACCTCTGGCTCACACCACCTCCACCTCAGCCCCGGCGAGCGGCGGCTGCGAACGGCGGCGCAGCACTCGTCACTTCACCGCTCGCCGGCACGGTCGCGAGCATCCGGGTCGTTGAAGGGCAGCCTGTTGGCGCCCACGAGCTACTACTGACGATCAACGCCATGAAGATGGAGCATCGTATCGTGGCCCCTCAAACGGGCGTGGTAAAGGTGGTTCATGTCCAGGTCGGCGACGTGGTGCGGGAGGGTGACGTCCTCATCGAGATGGCGGGAGGCGGTGAAGATGCTGCCTGATGAGACCCGGAAACTGTCTATCCTGTTACCCTGCGGAAGGTAGACTGCGGAATATTCATGACAGTGAGCAGAGCAGCCGCCGCATCCGCCCGCGCCGGGCGCCGACCCGCGGTACGCATCAGCTACGCGTCGTTTGAATCCCGGGTTGCGGCCGGTGCGCTCGACATTCTCGTCCTGTTCATCATCGCGTCACTCCTTGTGACTGCGGGCTCACTCGTGGTGCTGATTTCGTCGGACTTCGAGAAGGTCGACCCCTCGAGCACCGCCATCAATATCTTCTGGGGTTGTGCAGGAGCCATCGCCCCGGCATTTCTGTTGTACTTCTTCATCAGCCTGGCGTGGAAGGGCCAGACCGTTGGCGCGGCGGTTCTCCAGATCATGGTTATCCGTTCCGATGGGCGGCCACTGGGAATTCTCGGCGCAATGGCCCGCGTCATCGGACTCCTCATCTACGCACTCATCGTCGCGGTCGGAATCATCGCGGCCTTCGCCTTTCGCAGTTCATCGGCGATTGCGGCTGCCGCAGTTGGTGGTGCGTTTCTGCTGGCGGCGGTTGGGTTCATCATCGCTGCATTCGACTCCCACCGAAGAACCCTCCACGACCGGATCGCAGGGACGATCGTCGTGCGGATCGCGTAAACGGCGCCGATGCACCCCGAGGAAGACTCCGACTACTCCCGTGAAACCCATCGCGAGCGCATTTACCACGCCGCGACCACCTCACGCGACGGACGGCGGACACTGCTTTCGGGGGCGCTCGCGCTCACGGTCTTTCTCCTCGTTCTCGCCCTCAGCGCACGGCAGGTAACGGCCCCGGGGCCAGCGACACGGGTTATCGAAAGCGGTATCGCAGCCACTACCGACATCGACCGCCTGATCGTCGAAGACCAGCCGGCGCTGAAACAACTGGCGCAGTCGAACCCTGCGAGCACGTTCTCGGTCCCGGGATACCCGATCAAGGTCTACGTGAACCGGGATGAGGTAAACCTGCCGCCCGGCCAGCTTCGGGATCACCTCCTCGCCCGATCGTCGGCAATCGTCTACAAGGAGGGGCTGAGTGCGTTCGATCGCACTGGCAACCAGTCGTTCAGCCGGTTCTCATCCCTGGGCCTGCTCGACTTCCTCGCCAGCCAGATATCCGAGTCGAACCATGACCGGGCAACGTTGTACACCCTTCTGCTGACGGTCGCTCTCGCCGTGTTGTCGGGGTGGGTACTCGTTTCACATGCCGGCTGGTCGCGGGTTCGCGTCATGGGTATCGCCGCGCTCGCAGGGTCGTTGCCCATCGTGTTCCTGTTTGGCATCGCGTGGGTGGCCGCGGGGCGATTCGGGGGAAATGGCCCGTTCGAGCAGGATCTCCAGGATATCGGCCAGTCCGTACTCATGGTGCCGTTACGCAACGCGGCGATCGTTGCCTTTGGCGGAACGATTCTTGCGGTTATCGGCCCGGTGTTCGGTTACCTGGAGCGCCGCTTCGTGCCTGCAGGCCCCGGTGCCCTGGAGCCAGCTGCCGAGGATGACCCTGGCTCCGCCTGAGGCGCCACCCGGAGCGTGCTCGATGGGCAGTCGGGCTCGAGCGGACAGCGCTCACACGACGGGCGGCGGGCCGTGCAGATCCTCCGGCCATGCTTGATGAGGAGCATGTGGAAGCGGTAGTAGTCGTCCGGGTCGACAAGCCTTTCGAGGAGTTCATGAGCTTGCTCGGGTGTGGCCTTCCACGGGATGAGTCCGAGCCGCTTGGCCACCCGCTCGACATGCGTATCGACCGGCATAGCAGGACGCCCCAGGGAGAAGAGGAGGACACAGGCCGTTGTCTTCGGTCCGACCCCCGGCAGACTCCGAAGCCAGGCCCGTGCCTCGTCCATTGGGAGGTCAGCGAGGAATCCGATGTCAAAGTCGCCCTCGCGGTCGCGGACGGCCCGCAGGATGGCCTGGATACGTGGTGCCTTTTGTTGCGCCAGTCCACCGTTCTGAATCGTCGCTATCACTTCCTCGATGGGGGCATCGGCGATGGCTTCCCACGACGGATAGCGGCGCATGAGCTGGACGAAGGCGCGGCCGCTGTTGGTGTCGGCCGTGTTCTGCGAAAGCACCGTGAGGATGAGCTCGGCCAACGGATCACCCGTCGGCTGATGGTGCGGTTCGCCATAGAGTCCTTCCAGGCGGGGCATGATCTCGGCGGGAGACAGCGGCATCAGCTACTCACCATCCGGGCTGCAATCGATGGCAGGACCGGGATCCTTGCGACCTCGCGGGCGTACGTCGATTCACCTTTCTGAACCGCGAAGAACGCGTTCCAGAGGAATGGGGTGTGTGCGCTGGCGAGCATCCATGGCCGGGCCGCGCGGCGAAGCATGCCATAGAACATGAATCCGATGAGGCGCGCGGCCTGGAGTTCGGGCATGATCTCCCGGTCGATGTCGCGCTGGTACCGTTCGAGGCTGCCATCTCCACCCATCGCCCGGAGTGTGTTTCGCGCGGCGATCCGGCCCGACTCGATCGCGTAGAAGATCCCCTCCTCGGTGAACTCATCGGCAAGCCCGGCCGCATCGCCAGCCAGGATCGCATTTCGATCGGCGATGCACTCGCTAGCACGCCGGAAGCGAATCTTGTGGCCTCGCTGGATATCGATGTCGGTGCTGCCGAGGCCCAGCCGGTCAATAAACGCCTGCGTGTGGCCCTTCATATCGCCACCCTGGCCTGGTGGAAGGACGATACCAATCGAGAGCACTTCGGCCTTGGGGAAGAGCCAGGCGTAACCCCATGGCCAGTAGCCGAGCTCGATGAGGGCAGTCGCACGGTAGGAAGCGGCTTTCGATCGCGGCACGCGTACTTCCACCTCCCAGGCCGGGCATTCGGCGATACCATCCCCAAGACCCGCCATCTTACCAACCGGGGAATGGGCACCGTCAGCACAGATGAGGAAGTCTGCCTCTGCCTCGAATCCATCCGCGGCGCGCAGACGGACGCCGCCATTCTGCTCCAGGTCGCGGACGGCTGTGCCAGGCCGGAACTCCGCACCTGCCCGTCTCGCCTGATCGAGGAGCAGCGCGTCAAACCGCTCCCGCATCACCATGTGGGCAAACGGGGTGGCCGAATCCTTCACGAAACGGTTTCGCCCCTGGTTCGTCACCTGGAGCAGGCTGACCGAGTCTTCGATCACACTTCCAATCGGGAACGGAAGGAGCCGCTCGGTTCGCAGCGGAATGCCCCCGCCACAGGCCTTGTACCGGGGAAACTGCGCGCGGTCGGCAATGAGTACTCGTGCACCGCTCGCAGCCAGTTCCCGGGCGGCAGTGCTCCCGGCCGGTCCGGCGCCAACAACGATCACGTCGAATCGTGTCACCCTCCGATTGTACTGGTGCGGCTCTTCACGGGCTGGCGCGCACTCGGGCCCCGCCTCGGCTACGATCGGTAGCGATGACTCGTGAGGAGATCTTCCGGCTCACCGAGCTGACCACGTGCGGCGGCTGAGCATCCAAGGCGGGGCCAGCGGCCCTGGCGCAGGTGCTGTCGCCACTCAATGGTCTGTTCGCAGAGACTGACCACCCGAACCTGCTCGTAGGGCTTGGGGTGGCCGATGACGCCGCTGTCTATCGAATTGATTCGAAGACAGCGGTGGTGGCCACGCTCGACTTTTTCGCGCCGATAGTCGATGACCCGTACACCTTCGGTGCCATCGCCGCAGCGAATGCGATGTCCGATGTCTATGCGATGGGTGGCGAGGTCGTGATGGCGCTCAACATCGCGGCCTTCCCGGAGGATCTCCCGAACGAAGTACAGCGCGATATCCTCCGTGGCGGGTTCGAGAAGGTACGGGAAGCCGGAGGTGTGGTGGCCGGTGGTCACACCGTCTGGGACAGCGAACCGAAGTTCGGAATGAGTGTCCTCGGGCTTGTTCACCCGCGCCGGATTCTCTCCAAGAGCGGGCTGCGGCCCGGCGACGTCCTCTACCTGACGAAGCCCCTCGGTACCGGGATGATCCTCTCGGCGGCGAAAAACCACCGCGACGGTGAGGGGTGGCAAACCGCTGCGGTCGCCTCGATGCTGCATCTCAACCGGCATGCCTCGCACCTTGCGAGGGCAGCCGGCCTTCGGGCCGCAACGGACGTCACGGGATTCGGGCTGCTGGGTCACCTCTGGGAGATGACCGAACGTTCAGGGGTTGCAGTGAGTGTCGACTCGCGTGCCGTCCCGTTGCTCCCGGGTGCACTCGACTGCTCGGCCTCTGGCGTTCACACCGGCGGCGAGAGCCGGAACCGTGAATGGGTCGGCGAGAACGCACGAATCAGCGGCCGGATTGACCCCGGCGTGGCCGCGCTCCTCTTCGACCCTCAGACGTCTGGCGGCCTGCTCATCGGCTGCCCAATCCGGAAGGCGCCGGCACTGGAGAGGGCATTCGCGGCGGATGGTGAGCCAATCTGGCGAATTGGCCGCGTTCGAGCCGGGGCGCCGTCAATCACGGTTACGTGACTCGGGCTTGGTTCGATGCGCCGGTCGAACCGGGGGCTGGTTGCGGCAGCGGACGCGTGGTTTCCCGCATTGTCCCTGCCATGGGCCGTTCCTATACTCGAAATGCGTCCCCTGAGGCGGTGGAGGAGTAGTTGTGACAACCACCGTTGCGACGGAGTTCGAGACAGTCATCGGTCTCGAGGTACATTGCCAGCTCCTGACACGAAGCAAGATGTTCTGTGGCTGCAGCGCCGATTACGCAGGTGCGAATCCGAACACGCACGTATGCCCGGTATGCATGGGCATGCCCGGCACGCTCCCGGTGATCAACGAGCAGGCTATCGAGTACATCACGATGACCGGCCTGGCGCTCAACTGCCAGATTGCCGAGTTCAGCAAGTTCGACCGCAAGAACTACCACTACCCGGACCTGATGAAGGGTTACCAGATCTCGCAGTACGACCTCCCGGTCTGTGCGAATGGCTGGCTCGACATCGAGGTGAACGGGTATCAGAAACGGGTCGGCATCACCCGGGTGCACATGGAAGAGGACACGGCGCGGCTCGTGCACCGTACCGACGCTATGACAGGAGAGGCGTACAGCCTCATCGACATCAACCGCTCGGGCACACCGTTGATGGAGATCGTGAGCGAGCCAGATATGCGAACAGCGGATGAGGCGCGCGAGTACCTCGTCCGCCTCCGGCAGATCCTTCGCTATATCGGCGTTAGCGAGGCGAACATGGAGGAGGGCAACTTCCGCTGCGACGCCAACATCTCGCTACGCCCCAGGGGCTCAACGGCCTTCGGGGTGAAGGTCGAAATCAAGAACATGAACTCGTTCCGGGCAGTACACGAAGCGCTTCTCTACGAAGAGCGGCGCCAGGCGGAGATCCTGCGGAGCGGGGGCACAATCGTCCAGGAGACCCGGGGATGGGTCGACGAGCATGCTGAGACCGCGAGCCAACGCTCAAAGGAGCATGCACACGACTACCGCTACTTCCCCGAGCCGGACCTGCCGCCACTCAAGCTGAGCCGCACATACGTCGAAAATCTCCGGGCGAAGCTGCCCGAGTTACCGCAAGTCAGGAAGGAACGGCTCCTCTCCCTTGGTATATCGGCGCATGAGGCCGAGACGCTGACCGAAGCCCGGGAGCGCGCCGATTATCACGAGATGCTGGCGAACGCGATCGGCCTCGAACCGGAACGATCCATGAAACTCGCCGCGAACTGGACGCTCGGCGAGGTGGGTCGCTGGTGCAACGCCAACAGCCGGGAGATCACCGAGTTCCCGGTCGCGCCAGACCGGCTTGCCGAACTGGTGCGAATGGTTGAGGACGGCGAGGTGACGGGCCAGGTCGGCAAAGATGTCTTCGAACAGATGACGGCAAGTGGCAAGCGCGCATCGGAAATCGTTGAAGTGTCGGGACTCGCCCAGATCAGTGGGGCCGATGAGCTGACAGGCATTGCACGCACCGTGATAGCCGCCAACGACAAGGCGGTTGCCGACTATCACGCAGGGAAGAACTCGGCCATCGGCTTCTTGATGGGGCAGGTGATGCGGCAAACGGGCGGGCGGGCCAACCCACAGGTAGTGCAGGAGCTATTGCGCCAGGAACTGGGGAAGAAATGATCACCAACCCTAGCGATATTCTTCGAGAGTGGTACACTGCAGGACGATGACGGTCCGAAGGCTGGCCGACCAGAACGCCCTGAAGTGGCTCTACCCCGGAATGCACATCAAGCGGTGGCTGCTGCTACTGCTCTTCGGCGTCGCGCTCATGGGCCTCGGTATCGCCTACGTGCTACGCGAGGCGTACCTGACGTATACCCTCCCGGGCATCTTCTATTATGTCACTCTCCAGTTTATCCCCCGCTGGGGGCGTGGGCTGCTCTTCATGTTCCTCTCGCTCAGCACCGTCGCAATCGCAACCTGGAAGCTGAATGAGTCACTGCTTTACGCATTCGTCCGGCCCGACCGCGAGCACCCCACCAACATGGTTACCGCGATCTACAACAAGCGGTTCCTTAGCCGCGGGCCGAAGATCGTGGCCATCGGCGGCGGTACGGGGTTGTCGACGTTACTCCGCGGGCTCAAGGATTACACGAGCAACGTCACCGCTATCGTGACCGTTGCCGATGACGGTGGCTCGACTGGCCGCCTCCGCCAGGAGTTCGGCGTCGTCGCCCCGGGCGACCTTCGCCAGTGCATCGCCGCCCTCGCCGAATCCGAGCCACTCATGTCAAAGCTCTTCCAATACCGTTTCAGTGAGGGAACAGGGCTCGAGGGGCACTCGTTCGGGAACCTCTTCCTGGTTGCGATGTCCGAGGTCACGGGGAATTTTGAGACAGCAATCCACGAGGCCAGCCGGGTCCTCAACGTTCGTGGAACTATCCTGCCGTCGACGCTCCAGGACGTGACCCTGAGTGCCCGAACGCACGAGGACGAGATGGTCCACGGGGAGCACAACATCAGTGAAAAAGGGACGGCGATCCGCGACCTGTATCTCAATCCACCCGATGCAGAAGCGCATCCCGATGCGGTTCGCGCCATCCTCGATGCGGACATCATCATCATCGGGCCGGGCAGCCTGTATACGAGCGTGATGCCCAACCTCCTCGTCGAGGGTATCAAGAAGGCATTGTTCGCCACGTCGGCACCGCGCATTTTCATCTGTAATGTCGCAACCCAGCACGGTGAGACGGACGGGTTCAGCGTGGCAGACCACCTCACAGCGCTCGAGCGGCACATGGGGAAGGGCGTCATCAACGGCGTGGTGGCGAACAACAACATCGCTTCCCGGCTTCCGGAGGCGTGGAACTCGAAAGCCGTGGCCATCAGCAACAATGGCATGGAGGCGTTCGCCGGCGTCGTTGTCGTGGAATCAGATGTAGTCGCGGAAGAGAACCGTTACCGGCACGACCCTGCGAAACTCGCGGCTACGATCATGCGCATGTACGATAACCGGGACGCATTCAGCCAGGCGCCACGCCGAAGTGGAACTGGCGAAGCAGTCCTTCTTGGCCGGTAAGAACACCCATGCTGCTGCAAATCCTTCAGATCACCATCTCCATCATCCTCATCATCGTGGTCCTTCTCCAGGTGAAGGGGTCGGGGTTTGGTGCGGCCCTCGGCGGCATGTCGGGTGGCTCTGTCTTCCGCACGAAGCGTGGCCTGGAGCGGACGCTCTTCCAGGCCACAATCATCCTGGTCATCGTGTTCATCTTCGTATCGTTCCTGAGCGTCCAGTCGCAGAAGTAGCGTGACCGCGGCTTGCGGTCGTACGGCTGTTCACAGGGAGCGCGCTCCTGATATCGCACCATTCCGGGAGCGCAAGGCGTGAGTGAACAACCTCGTCCCCGTTTCCAGCGCCGGCCAGAACCCGAGAGGCATCATTCCCGGAAACCGCTCCTCCTCGCCGGGATCTTCATCGTTGCGGTCCTCGCGGCCGTCGGCGCACTTGTCTTCCAACTCCGCGGGGGCAGCGGGACGTCTACCCTGCCGGGTTCGTCCTATAGCGAGGCCCTTGCCGGCACCTACCAGCGCATCAACCCGCTCTACTCATCCACCAACGAAGTCGATGACGATCTGGTGAAGCTCATCTTCTCGGGGCTCGTGAGGCTCGGGCCGGACGGCCAGATTCTCGGTGACCTGGCAGACCTGCCGGCGATCACCGACGACGGAAAAACCTACACGTTCAAGCTCAAGAAGAACCTGAAGTGGCAGGATGGTGTGGCTATCACTTCGCGTGATATCGCCTTCACGATCTCCCAGCTCACCAGTCCCGATTTCAAGGGCGATCCGGCACTCGCCGAGGGCTGGCTCGGAGCCCAGACGGAGACCCCGGACGACTCGACTTTCGTCGTTCACCTCAAACAGGCTTCCGCGCCGTTCCTCGCCCGGAGTGCGACGGTCGGCATCCTGCCACAGCACCTTCTCGCGAGCCTGAATCCTGCATCACTCTTCGATGCGCCGTTCAATACGGCGCCGATTGGCAGCGGCCCCTACCGCCTCGAGAGCATCGACACACGCGAGGCGAAGCTCACGGCCTACCGCGACTACCACCTCGGAAGTCCTGGCATCGAGACGATTCGTTTCCGGTTCTACCCGGACTATTCGAGTGCGCTGCGGGCACTCCAGGCAGGTGACGTCAAGGGGCTCATGCTTCGCGACGCGCTCACCGAAGCACAGGCCACTGAGATCAGGAATATCAAGGGGATGAAAGTCGAGGCTGCCGGACGCTCCGACTACCTCGTGCTCTACCTCAATAATGACCGGACGTTCACCGATGAGAAGGTCCGTCGTGCGATCTCACTTCTCGTCGACCGCAAGGCAATTGTCGAGCGCGTCTTCTTCGGGGCGGCGACAGCATCGAGCTCAGCAGTAGCCCCCGGAACGTGGGCATATGCAAAGGAGTACGACGACATCGAGACGAACGTCGCCGAGGCAAAGCAGCTGCTCGATGAGGCGGGGTGGAAGCCACACCCAACGACCGGGATTCTCGTCAATGGCGGCACCGAGTTCCGGATCACGATTCGTACCGACAACGACCCGGTGCGCGTTGCTGTAGCAAACGAGATTGCAAAGGATCTCGAACCGGTTGGTATCCGGGCAACGGTGGTGAGCACCACGTTCTCCGTGCTGCGGCGCGACTTCCTGCAGGAGCGCCAGTATGACGCGGCAGTCGCGGGCTGGTCGCAAGGTCCCGACCCCGACCCGTATTTCGGGTGGCACAGCACCCAGACGGGAGCAGCGGGCCTCAACCTGGCGAACTTCACCAGCGCCGTCGCTGACGGGCTGATTGCGAAGGGGCGGACGACGAACGACCTCGACGTGCGAAAAGACGCCTACCGGCAATTCCAGGAAGTCTGGGACGAACTGGAGCCAAGCGTCGTCATCGCCTACCCGCAGTACCTCTACGCACACACGGACGCGATCCAGGGAATGACACCGGGGGTCTACTTCACGGCATCGCAACGTTTCGCCGATATCTACAAGTGGCGCGAGTAGCCGTGATGGATTCACCGGCAACTCGTGTCATCTTTATGGGGTCGCCAGCGTTCGCCGTCCCTTCGCTCCAGGCACTTGTGCGCGAGGGCTACGATGTGGCACTCGTGGTGACCCAGCCAGACCGACCGGCAGGCCGCGGGGGACGGCTCCAACCACCGGCGGTGAAGGTCGCCGCGGAAGAGCTGGGGCTCAATATCGTCCAGCCAGAGACGCTGAAGGACGAGTCGCTTCGCGAGATGCTGCGAGCGATCGGCGCCGACGTATTCGTGGTCGCGGCCTATGGCAAGATCCTGCCGCGAGCGATCCTCGAGATACCCCGGCGCGGATGCATCAACGTTCACGCATCACTGCTCCCGAGATGGCGCGGCGCTTCTCCGATCGATTCGGCGATCCTTGCGGGCGACCGGGAGACCGGCGTCAGCATCATGGAGCTCGTGCAGAAAATGGATGCCGGGCCCGTCATCGCCCAGGCACGCACCCCGGTCGGGCCCGAGGACACCACCGGGAGCCTCGAGCCGCGGCTTGCCGAGCTCGGCGCCGAGATACTGGTTCGAGTATTACCAGGGTGGCTTGACGGTTCGGTCACCGCCCGCCCGCAAGATGAGTCGCTGGTCACGACATGTACACTCATCAAGAAGGAGGACGGATTCCTCCGCTCCTCGATGCACGTCGTGGACGCCGAACGAGCAGTCCGGGCGTACCAACCATGGCCCGGGGCTTATGTCGTTTATGATGGAGAGCGGCTGATGATCTGGAAGGCACACGTCGACAACGCGATCGCCGGCGAACCCGGCACCCTCACGCTCCGAGGCAAGCTACCCGCAGTTGCGTTCGCGGATGGCTGGCTAGTGCTGGATGAGGTCCAGCGGGCCGGCTCGAAGCGGCTCTCCGGCAGGGACTTCGTGAATGGTGAACGCGGCCACCTGGAAGTGCGTGTAGAGCTACGAAATGACTGACATCTACCGGCTTTTGCCATCGGAGATGGATGCCCTTTTCACCGGTCTCGGACAGCCCCGTTACCGGGCCGACCAGGTGCTCCGCGCGCTGTACCGCGAGAGCCCGGAGACTATCGCGGACCTCAAACAGCTTCCAGCACCGTTGCGCGAGCAGCTCACTGCCGCGGGCTTCACCATCGGGGCCGCGACAGAGGTCCGGCGGGTGGTGAGTGTAGACGGCCTGACCACCAAGCTCCTGTTACGAATGGCCGATGGCGTCCTGATCGAGACCGTCCTCATGCAGTATCCCGAACGTGCTGGCCACCCGCGCTCGACAGTATGCGTCTCCACGCAGGCTGGCTGTGCCATGGGGTGCGTGTTCTGTGCCACCGGTCAAATGGGATTCGAACGGAATCTCAGGGCCGAGGAGATCGTGGCACAGGTGATGCACATCGCGCGGCTCCTTCGGGGACGTGGTGAACACGTGACGAATATCGTCTTCATGGGTATGGGTGAACCACTCGCCAACTATGGCGAGACGGTACGTTCGCTGCGCATTCTGACCGACCCGCGGGCGTTCGGACTGGGTCAGCGCCACATCACCATCTCGACCGTGGGCATCATCAGTGCCATCGACCGCCTGGCGGAGGAGGGGCTCCAGGTCGGGCTGGCCATCTCGCTCCACGCGCCGGACGATGAGCTTCGCCAGCGGCTCGTCCCGACAGCCGGGCCGCATTCGGTGGGCGACCTGATCTCAGCAGCGAAGCGGTATTTCAAGCAGACCGGACGGCGGGTGACGTTCGAATACGCGCTCATCTCGGGAGAGAACGACTCTCCGGAGACGGCAAGAGAACTCGCACTGCGGCTCGAGGGCAGCGGATGCCATGTCAACCTGATTCCCGTGAACCCGACAGCGGGTGGCTATCAGCGTCCGCTTCGCACGCGCGTCCTCGAGTTCGAACGCATCCTCCTGGAGGAGGGCATCAACTGCACGGTTCGTGTCGAAAAAGGGAGCGAGATCTCGGCCGCGTGCGGTCAGTTGCGGACAGATGAGAAGAACCGCGACGTGCCAGAGGCTATGACGCTACCCGTCGTACCAGTGCGCGGGCGCCGGCAAGCAGCGTCCTTCCCAGGACCATCCCAACCCCAATAGCGATCGCTGAGCGCATATCGAGCCAGGTATGGACTTCACCGCGGACGACGGGTGACACGAGGACAGCCGTCTTCACCTGGTCACATGCGACCGACTTGCCGACGACTATCCCTGCAGTGCTCTGGCGAAGCGTTCCCTGGTCGAACGAAACGAACATAGCACTCGACTGGTTGAGTTCGGCCTGGCCCGCGCGGAGGCGTTGAACCGCAGCCTTTTCGAGCATCGCCTGGTTGGCTTCGAGCGAGCGGACGGCACTGCGGTCGACGTGCAGGTGCGTGGCGCTCAGTTCGTCGTAGCGGCCGTTCGTGGCCCGGGAGGTCGAAGACCCGTTCTCGAATGCCATCGTTGCGCCTCCTGCGGTTTCTCAACGTAGACCGCAGGGCGGGAAGAGGCAATGCTCGAAGAGGATGCGAACCAGCGACTTTGATTTTCTCCTGCCGCCCGAGCTCATCGCCCAGCAACCCGCCGAGCCGCGCGACAGCTCGCGCCTGATGGTCCTGCACCGCTCCGAACAACGCACCGAGCACCGCGTGTTTCGGGATATCGCGGATCTGCTCACTCCGGGCGATCTGCTCGTCGTCAATGACACCCGGGTGATGGCAGCGCGGCTCTTCGGCCACCGGGAAGACACCGGTGGAGCGGTCGAAGCTCTGCTCGTGAGGCCGTACACGGATACACGGTGGGAAACGCTCTTCCGGCCGGCTCGATCGGGGAGGGCCGGGCAGCGGTTCGTGTTCGACACGAGTGCCGGCGCTCTTCGTGCGACGGCATTGGGCCGCTCAGAAGGGTCCGTTGAACTCGAGTTTGAGCGCGCGTTTGACCCATCGAGCGTGGGCAAGGTCCCGTTGCCCCCCTATATCAAGCACTACGAGGGTGACCCGGAGCGCTACCAGACGGTCTACAGCCGCGATGCAAAAAGCGCGGCGGCGCCTACTGCTGGCCTGCACTTCACACCGGAACTCCTTGGCCGTCTCGCCAGCCGCGGCATCGAACGGGTGAGTGTGACGCTGGAAGTCGGGCCTGGCACATTCAAGCCGGTTACCGTTGAGGACCCACGTGAACACCACCTCCACGCCGAGTACGTGAGTATTCCGGCAGGGACTGCGGCGGCCATCCAGGATGCTCATGCCGAGGGTCGCCGGATTGTCGCGGTTGGAACGACGGTCGTTCGCACGTTGGAACACGTCGCAAGAGAGCGCGGACAGATCGAAGCGTACGAGGGCTGGACGAGCCTCCGGATCCTACCGGGAGATGATTTCCGTGTCGTTGATGTCCTGATCACCAACTTCCACCTGCCAAAATCGACACTGCTCATGCTTGTAAGCGCGTTTGCCGGTCCGGCGTTCGTGCGGGATGCGTACACAGAAGCGGTCCGCGAACGTTACCGCTTCTACAGCTTTGGGGACGCGATGCTCATCCTGCCCTGACACGCCCTGGCAGCGACCACCGTCCATCCGGGTGCTGTTCAATCAGGCCGTCGTGCTGGAGTGCGGCGAGGTAGTCCGCGAGCCGGTGGCGGTGCCGTTCGGGAAGACACTCCGCGAGTTGGTCAGTCTCGAGGACCTCGATTCCCCGCAGGGCATCGACAATACGGCCCCTGGCGAAGCGGGCTGTCTCCGCGAATGGGATGGTCTTCCCGCGGATGGCCGGCGTAGAAGGCGAGCCACTGAGCCGCCATGCGCAGCGCCGGGCGATGGGGCAACGGTCACATGAGGGCCCCCGCACGGCACAGACCACGGCCCCGAGGTCCATCAAGGCGAGGTTGTGGTCGCGTACGTCATCCAACGGGAGTATCTGCTCTGCCCCCTCGCAGATGCTCTTCGCGGGTACTGCCTTCACCTGCTCAACCCCCAGCAGCGCTCGCGCGATAACCCTCGCGATGTTCGTATCCGCGACCGCGATGCGTTCACCACGGCCGAAACAGCAGGCCGCGGCGGCCGTATATGGCCCGACACCTGGGAGCGCGAGCAACTGTTGAGCGTCGACCGGAAGCTGGCCTCCGTGGTCTGTCACAACGCTGCGCGCGAGGCGATGCAGGTTCAGAGCGCGCCGGTTGTAGCCCAGGCCTGCCCACAGGTCGATCACCTCGGCGGGTGTGGCGGCTGCGAGACTCGTGAAACCGGGCCAGGTGGTGAGCCACCGTTCGAAATAGGGCAAAACCCGTTCGACCTGTGTCTGCTGGAGCATGACCTCGGAGACAAGGACAGCGTAAGGATCACGCGTCAGCCGCCAGGGTAGCGAGTGCCGCCCATTCGCCCGGTACCACTGCATGAGGGCGTCATGGGCACCGGCGTCAAATCTCGCGGATATCGCGGTCGCCTTCATTCATCTCGTGCATCAGTTCGAACGCACGGTCGGAGACGAGGACGTCGAGGAAGAGCGTCCGTTCGAGCGCCAGGCCGTCATCGAGCGGGGTCTCGCGCGCCATGCGCACGAGGCGCTTGATGTGGGCGGCTGCCCGCGGAGATTTCGCTGCCATCTCCTCGGCGATGGCAACGGCGCTTTGGAGCGCACCACCGGCGGGCGCCAGTTCCTGGACAATCCCGAGGGACAGGGCCTCTTCAGGTGAAACGGTCCGCCCGCGCAGCGTCATTTCCAGTGCTCGCGCGGTCCCGACGAGGCGCGCAAGCCGCTGGGTTCCGCCAGCACCTGGCAGGATGCCAACATTGATTTCCGGAAGGCCGAGCGAGTGGTCACCCTTCTCTGCGACCCTGATGTCACACGCCAGCGAGAGTTCGAAGCCACCCCCCATAGCCGTGCCATTGATCGCAGCAATAACTGGCTTTGGCATCGACTCGATGCGGCGAAGCATGTCGTCGATTCCACGTGCCGGAACCGGATTCGCCGGGTCGACGGTTACGCTCTGTTCACGAAGCGCACCAGAGAGCCGCTCGAGTTCGTGGACAGAGTAGTGACGGATGAATATCCCGGGAATGCCACCGGTGAGCACGAGCACCCGGACGGAATCATCGGCCTCGAGTTCCGCAAGAGCCCCATCGAGTTCGGGGACAGTCTCACGGTCCATGTATCCCATGGGTGGATTCGTTATGGTGACAACTGCCATGGCGGCACGCCGTTCGACCGTTATCTGCCCCATTGCATCACCTCAGCCGTGGATTATTCACCCCGGCTATCGTCATCGTCACCCTCTTCTTCACCGTTGTGTGCAGAAGCAACCGACGGAACGAGGGCGATCTCACGGCTCTCTTTTCCCTTCTTCGGCGCGGGAACGGCGCGGAGTGCCTCGTTGAGTGCCTTGAGCTCAGCCGCGCCCGCACCTTCAGGAGCAACGACGGCAACGGCACCAGAGTCGCGAAGGACACGCAGATCGGAGACTGAGGCGCTCGCGCTCACCGTCACCACGAGCTGCGTGCTCGAGAACGAGGCGAGGCGCACGAGAGCAAGCTGATCCTTGAGCGTCATCGCTCCATCCTGGCGATCGATGAGCAGCCCATCGAGACCGAGCGGTCCAAGCGAGCGGAGGGTCGTGTCGTCGAAGCTTTCGCTGGCAACGAGGAGTTGCCCCATGCGCTCGGTATTGACCGCAGCCGAGGCGGTACCGTCGAGTGTGCTGATGACAAAGTCACAGCCTGCTTCGGCGAGGGCATCCGCCGCGGGCTCATCGAGCGTCGCGATCCAGGCGCCGGTGGTGATCTTGTCTTTTGCGAGAGGGCCGATCATCCCGGCCAGCGTCTTCGCGGAATCGCCTCTCAGGACCACGACATCGGCACCTGCCTCGATCGCTGCGCGCGCACCTGCCTCGGTCGAGGCGGTGGCAGCGAGCAACATGGCGCGGGGTGTCTCCCGTGTGCGGGCGCCGAACCCAATAGCCGGGCCTTCTCGCCGCATGATGCGGGCGATCTTCTTTTGTAGTTCGCTCATCGGTTATCTCTCCTGTTCACGGCGGCGGACGACGTTCCCGCCTTTCAGTACTGCGTGGATGCTTTCATCCCGGGTAAGCACGGCAAGGTCGGCCAGTGGATCCGTGTCCACAACGAGGATATCGGCGGCCAGCCCGGGCCGTAGATCACCGGTTTCAGCGTCGATGCGGAGCAGTTCGCTCGCCCAGCGGGTCGCTGCGAGGATGGCTGCGGCAGGCGAGAGCCCGTGCTCGGCGATGCGCACGATCTCCTGGGCGTTTTCACCGGGCCGGCTCAGCGGGGTGCCCTGGTCGGTGCCCATGGCGATCTTCACCCCGGCTCTTACGGCACGCTCGAAGCTTGCCATGTGGTCCTGCAATACGCGATCGCTCTTAGCGACGGCAAATGCCGGGATCCCGGCGGCAAGCCCGCCTTTCGAGATCAGGTAGGGGGCGATGAGCGTGGCAACGAGGTAGGTGCCGTGCCGGGTCATCAATTCAAGTGCCTCGTCATCGAGCCAGACCCCGTGCTCGATCGAGTCGACTCCGGCACGAATGGCGTTCTTGATGCCGTCCGCTGCCTGCGCGTGCGCACCGACGACGCGGAACGCCTTGTGTGCCTCCTCCACGCCGGCGGCAAGCTCCTCCTGTGTGAACGATGGCGACCTCGGATCGACTCCCGGCGTCAACACACCACCGCTCGCGAAGAGCTTGATCGCCTTCGCACCGGCTCGGAGTTGTTCGCGCACGGCCTTGCGCACCTCATCCGGGCCATCGGCTTCCCGGGCGATGAAGCCGTGCCCATGGCCACCGGTCATCGTGACACCCAGGCCTGCTGCCAGGATCCGGGGGCCGGGGAGAAGGCCTGAATCAACAGCCTGCGCAAGGTGGATGTTCAGGTGCTCGCGCGCGCCAAGGTCTCGCACCGTGGTGAAGCCGGCCATGACCGTACGTCGTGCGTGATCTGCGGCCTTCCAGGCCTGGACGGGCGAAGAGTCGGTTCGGGCGATATCAAGACCATTTGCATCGCCGCTCGCGGTTATGTGCACGTGGCAGTCGATGAGTCCCGGGAGGATATATGCGCCGGTACAGTCGAGGGTCTCGGTACCCTCTGCGTGCGTGCCTTCGGCCACGATCGCATCGATGGACTGGCCTCTGACGACGATGTCAACCCCGCTTCGGAACATGCGTGACTCGCTATCGAACACCGCTCCGCCGCGGAGCACGAGTGTTCGGTCAGGGGCACTGGCCACGGCCTGGCTGGCGTTTGTCACGGACCACCATTGTCACCGTGGGAGCCGTCCGGCGGCAACCGCCGTACCAACGGACGACCGGACGTGTGACGCACCGGGCGGCCGGGCCATTCAGCCGGCCCACCCCGTTCTCTGCATTCCCGAGATCACTGTTGGAGCCCGATTCTGATCATCTTCGCTGCGACGCCGAGCCCGCGACGGCGGCAACGGCAACACGATGAGTCTCGTCACGAGGGGGTCGCCCGGTAGGTGGGATGTCCTGGTAGAGCGGGCCAGCCGGGCCGCGTGGTATTGTGAAACCCATACTCTCAGACGTTCAGGAGGCCGGTGTGAAGAGCTACAAGAGCCCACCCGAGATGACCATCGACCCGGAAAAGAAGTACACCGCGACCATCGAGACAACCGCAGGCACGATGAAGGCCGATCTTTTCGCAGGCGAAGCGCCGATCACCGTGAATAACTTCGTGTTCCTCGCCCGCGACGGGTACTACGAAGACGTGATCTTCCATCGGGTTATCAGTGGATTCATGATCCAGGGCGGCGATCCCGGCGGAACAGGAACGGGTGGCCCAGGTTACCGCTTCAAGGATGAACCGGTGAACCGCAAGTATTCCCGCGGTACCCTTGCGATGGCGAACGCCGGCCCCAATACGAACGGCAGCCAGTTCTTCATCATGCACGCTGACTACCCGCTGCCGCCCAACTACACGATTTTCGGGAAACTGACCGAAGGTGAAGAAGTGGTCGACACGATTGCTAACGCACCGAAGGGCCCGCAGGACCGCCCGACGAACCCCGTCAAAATGACGAAGGTGTCCATCAGCGAGGCGTAAGCAGGCATCGCTCACCTTCCAAGCGGCGTACCCCTGGTGCGCCGTTTGTGATCCTGATGGCGCCGCGGTGCACGAACACCACATCGCACCACGCTATCTCGCGAATGAGGCTCTCCCGTAGGATCAGGACTCATGACCGACCCCATATTCCGCCGGGATGGCGACCGTTTCCTTCCGACCGAGCTTGCGCGCAGCCCCTGGGGCGCAGCGGTGCTTCATGGGGGACCGCCCGCCGGCCTCCTCGCCCGTGCGATTGAGCAGGCCTCGCCGGACCCGGAATTACACGTCGCACGCCTGACCGTCGACCTCTTTCGGCCGGTGCCGAAGCAGCCTCTGACGACCGAAGTGCGCGTGGTTCGCGAGGGCAGGCGCATCGCTGTGCTGGAAGCCGGCCTCCTCGCGGATAACGTCGAAGTCGCGCGAGCGAGCGGCCTCCTCCTCCTTCAATCGGAGATCGACCTCCCAGAGCGGTACCTCCCGCCATCGCTCTTGCATCCACTTCCCGAAGGACTCCCGATAACGGGACTCTCGGGAATGGTGAACCCGGGCGGTGGGGTGCCGCGCGCAGTCCGGGAAGCTGATGTTCCGCCGGGTGGCGGCTTTCACACCACGGTCGAAGTGAAGCGTGTGTCGGGTGCGCCCGGCACGGGCAGGGCGACGGCGTGGATTCGCATCCCGGTTCCGTTCGTCGAAGGCGAAGAGCTCACGCCACTCGTCCGGGCCGCTGCAACCTCCGACTTCGGCAATGCACTGGGGCACATCCGTCCTTCGGAAGAGTACGGCTTCATCAATGCAGACATCACGCTCTACCTTCACCGCTTACCAGAGGGAGAATGGCTCTGCCTGGAAACGGCGAGCACCGGGCAGCCACACGGCATCGGACTTGTGGAGACGATCGTGCACGACCTGAATGGAGCGTTCGGGCGGGTAAGCCAGGCGCTCATTGTGAACCGGAGAGCAGCCGGGCGCTGATCTCACTCAGCGGAAGTTGAGGTAGTACTTGCTGGGCGTCGGGCCCACCTGGTGCTGGTACTTGCTGCCGGTCTCTTTCGATCCATAGGGAAACTCAGCCGGTTCGCTGAGTTCGAGGAACGAGATCTGCGAGACCTTCATGCCGTGGTAGAGCATGATCGGGAGGTTCGCCACGTTCGAGAGCTCGAGCGTCAGAGCTCCATCCCAGCCCGGGTCGACGTAGCCGGCAGTGGAGTGGATGAGCAGGCCGAGGCGGCCCAACGACGATTTCCCCTCGAGTCGCCCGACGATGGTGTTCGGGAGCTTCACCCGCTCGTACGTGACAGCGAGCGCGAACTCGCCGGGGTGCAAGACGAACGGCCGCTCGTCGTCAATCTCCACGAGTTCCGTGAGGTCCGGGTATTCCTGCTTGACGTCGATGAACGGCACCTGTGAGTTGCGAAATACGCGGAAGAGGTTGCCAAGGCGCAGGTCGACACTCGCTGGCTGGATGGCGTTAGCACCCAGGGGGTCGATGACGATGCTGCCGGCTTCCAGCTCACGGCGGATGGTGCGGTCGCTCAGGACCATTCGGCTCGGCTCCTGCGATAGTGTATTGGGAAGGGTAGCGGGTGGCGGCGGTTGGGTGGAGCAAGACCGCCTCCCGAGCCGCGACCTGATGAGCCCAGGCGGATCCAGCCAGGCCAGTAGAATCCGCCTATGAGGCACCAACAGACTGCACGACTGGTCTTCACATTCACCGTTGCATTCGCTGGCGCCCTTGTCGTCCTGTCAGCATTCGCTAACGGCCAGTCGAGCGGCGGGTGGATGTTTCTCGCGGTCGCGGTTGCGCCGCTCATGGCCGTGCCGATGATCCCGGTCTCCATCGCCGCATGGCTTCGAGACCTGCGCCTTCGCCGCCCGAACCCGTAGAATCCGCCCGAGTTCTCTCGGAGGGTACCCGTATGGCTGGTCCGCTCGAAGGTGTGAAAGTGGTGGAAATGGGGGTCTGGGTGGCCGGTCCGTCGTGCGCTGCGGTGCTGGCCGATTGGGGCGCCGAGGTCGTCAAGATCGAGCCGCCAGAGGGGGACCCGTTTCGCGGTCTCTTTGCCGGGCTCCTGGCGATCCCGATGAACCCACCCTTCGAACTGGACAACCGGGGCAAGCGTAGCATCGCCCTCAATCTCGAGAATGCCGAGGCCCGCGCGATCGCCCACAAACTCGTTGATGAAGCTGATGTCTTCGTCTCGAACATGCGGCCACGCGTGCTGGAGAAGTACGGGCTTTCGTACGATGAGTGCTCGGCGCGCAACCCGGGACTCGTCTACTGCCAGGTGAGCGGCTACGGCATCCAGAGCGAGTCTGCAAACCGGGCCGCATATGACGTCGGGGCGTTCTGGAGCCGCGCAGGAATCGCGGCCAGCCTGACGTACGGAGACAACGAACCACCTACGCAGCGCGGTGGTATGGGCGATCACATGACCGGCGCGAACGCGGCGGGGGCGATTTCGGCCGCATTGTATGCACGGACCAGGACGGGGAAGGGACAACGTGTCGCGGTTTCCCTGCTCCGCGTCGGGATCTACATGATGGGGTGGGACACCAACACGTCCCTGCGCATGGGGACACCGGTGGTCCCCTATGACCGGCACCATGCAGTGAATCCGATCATCAATTCGTTCCGCGACAAGGACGGGAAGTGGTTCTGGCTCCTGCTCCTCCAGGCCGATCGACACTGGCCCGACCTTGTCAGGGCGCTCGATGCGCAGCACCTGGACCAGGACAAGCGGTTCAACTCCATCCCCAATCGCATGGCAAACGCCCCGGAACTGGTCGCTGAACTCGACAAGATCATCACCCGGAAGTCGCTGGCTGAATGGGAGCCGATCTTCGACCGCGAGAATGTGTGGTTCGCCCCGGTGCAGCGGATCGACGAGGTGGTGAATGACCCGCTGGCCGAGCAGTCGGGCGCGTTCGTCGACATCGAAGCTGCGGACGGCGTGCATCGCCAGGTGGCAACACCGGCCGATTTCTATGGCACACCGGTAGAAATCCGTGGCTGGGCCCCCGAACTGGGCCAGGACACAGAACTCATTCTCCAAGACCTCGGCTACGACTGGGACCGGATAATCGCGCTCAAGGAAGCCGGCGCAATTCCGTGAAGTTCGAGCGGAAGGTCCGGAAGGCCTGGCTGCCGGAGATGCGTGTCGCTTACATGGAGCAGCCTGTCGCAAGCGAGGACAGCTCCATTGAGGACTATCTCAACGCGTACAGCGAGCTGTGGCAGCGGTTCAATGAGTGGCGCGAGCGTACTCGCCCCGCGCTTGGGCGCATCGATGTCGCAGCCCTTGCATGGACCCTCCGGGGAGACGATGAACATCTGCTCCTGCGGGCGGCAGTCCCTATCCGGGGGGACTACCAGGCGCCGCCGGAGGTGCGGACCGCGATCTTCCCGGGCGGCACATTCCTGTACTGCTACGCCGACGATAGTGACGAAATCGACCTTGCATTCCAGGCGGTGAACGACGAATTGGAGCGTGGGAATTACGAACCGGCCAGCGGACCAATCGAGGCTTACAAGTTCAGCTACAACTTCGACCAGCACCCGGCAGACTGCGGCTACCTCGTGAAGGGCGAACGTCCCACGGGCTACGGTGGCCACCACGCCCCGCTTCCAATCGCCAGGGGTTAGCCTCGCCGCGCAGAACACGAAGTACGGCGCCCGCGAGTTGCCTCGCGGGCGCCGGTCAGATGTCAGACGAACGCGATTCTACGCGCGCGGCAGGCCGAGACCCCGGGTAGCGATGATGTTGCGCTGAATTTCGCTCGTACCACCCTCGATCGTGTTCGCGATGGAGCGGAGGTACTGGTACTTGTAGCGCCCGTACTGGCCGGCATTCTCGATGCCTTCGCTCTTCGAATCGACCTGCCCATAGAGACCGAGCACCTTCATCGCGGTGCGGGCGATGCGCTGGTTCAGCTCGGTGCCATAGAGCTTGGCGACGCTTGCCTCGTGTCCCGGTGCGACACCTTCCTTTGCCTGGATCGAGATGATCTTGAGGCTCATCTGCGTGGCCACGCCGGCTTCAATCATCCGATCCACCAGTTCGTAACGGACGGAAGGATTGTGCGTAAGGGTGCTGGCAGCACTCGTCCTCGCGACCTTGATCAGGTCCTCGACGCTCTGGCGAGCGCCAACCGCGCCACCGATGTTCGAACGTTCGAAGCTCAGCGTCGTCTGGGCGAGGTACCAGCCGCGGTTCTCCTCGCCGATGATATTGGCCTTTGGCACACGAACGTCCTCGAAGAAGACCTCGTTGAACTCGTGCGTCATTGCCATGTTGATGAGCGGGCGCACCGTGATCCCGGGCGACTTCATATCAACGATGAAGTACGTAATCCCGCGGTGCTTTGGCGCCTCGGGATCGGTGCGGGCAAGGAGGATCATCCACTTGGCCATGTGCCCGCCAGATGTCCAGATCTTCTGGCCGTTGACGACGTAGTCATCGCCATCACGAATGGCACGAGTCTGGAGGCTGGCAAGGTCACTCCCGCTTCCGGGTTCGCTATAGCCCTGGCACCAGACCGTGTGGCCATCGAGGATCTCGGGCAGGTACTTCTGCTTCTGCTCTTCGGTTCCGTGGACGATAAGGGTGGGGCCCGCAAAACCGGTGGCGATGCCGCCCGGGCGAGGAGCGCGTGCTTCGGCCATCTCCCAGTTGAAGATGAACTGTTCCATCACGCTCATACCGGCGCCGCCATATTCCCTGGGCCATGCCGGGGCGATCCAGTGGCGCTCTGCGAGTTTCTTCACCCATTGGTTCCAGGCTTCACCCTGGCCGCCCCAGCCGCCTTCACCGCGAGCGATATTCTTCGGGGCTTCCTTATCGATAAAGCTCCGTACTTCGATGCGGAATGCGGCCTCTTCGGGCGTATCGTTGTAGTTCACAGGGGACCTCTCGGATTCGGATTCGTGCACCGATTGTAACCCAGCCCGGCCTATTCCGGTGATGGCCATGGTGCGGCGCAGAAATGGCCATCGTGCCATCCGCCGTCGTCCACGAGCGACGGACTGCCGTTATTCCAGTTGGTGGCGACGGCTTTCGGTCAGAAGCCCGGCCGGTCAGTCCGACCGTGTTGAAGACACACCGGAGGACGCGGCGGCTACTGCGCGTCGCGCCACATGAACCAGATTGGCGGCCCGCCGTTGGGCACCTGGAAGACCCCGGTCACCTTGAAGCCGTTGCGCTCATAGAGCGGCAGGTTCTTCTCCTTCGAACTCTCCAGGTACGCCGGGATACCCTCGCGGTCGCACCGTTCGAGGACAGGCGCGAGTAACTGCGTGCCCACACCCCTGCCCTGGTGCACCGTGTCGGTACCGAGCACGAAGAGGTAGAAGTGCGGTTCTTGCGGGTGCTTCTTCTCTATCGCGTTGATGCCGCCCATCACGGGCCACATGCGCTTCCAGGTGGTTACCTTCGCCATGGCCGGCACGAGCATGAGCTGTTGAAGCAAGCCCATCTTCCACTTGCCGGGCGGCGCCCACAGCGCTCCCCCATGGATGCCATCAGTGGTGTAAACCTCACCATGGGGCATGGAGAGGTGTTGGAGCGAGATATTCATTGCGTCGCCTATGCGGCGGGTGCGGTGACCGTCCTGGGCGGCCATCCAGTTGAGCAGTGGGTCATCATCGAAAGCCCGGGCAAGTGCTGCATTCAGGGGCGGTACATCTTCGCTGGTTGCCTTGCGGACGGTGACAGCGAGCCGTTCGCGCTTCGCTTCGACGGTCCCGGGTGCTTCTGCCTGTGTCATATCATATCTCCCGTGGTGTCGTAGGAATGGTACTCCTGTCATACAAGTGCCCATCCTGGCCCCAACAATGAGTGGCGCGAACCGCTACCATAACCGCCATGTCCGCAACTCCAGCATTCAACCCACCAACCCGCGTACTCATGGGCCCGGGCCCAAGCGGCGCACACCCCCGCGTCCTTCGCGCCATGACCGCGCCCATCCTGGGACACCTCGACCCCGAATTCCTCGCAATCATGGACGAGTGCCGCGAGATGCTTCGGCAGGTGATGCGAACGCGGAATGACGTCACGCTTGCGACTCCCGGGACAGGCACCAGCGGCATGGAGGCTGCGGTGATGAACCTCGTGGAACCGGGTGATCACGTAGTCGTCGGCATCTGTGGTTACTTCGGCGAACGAATCGCCCAGATGGCCGAGCGGGCGGGCGGTGAGGTAACGAGGGTGCAGGCGGCATGGGGTTCGCCGGTCGACCCGGAAGCCGTTCGGGGTGCGGTAAAGGCGGCGGGTAACGTGAAACTCGTCGGGATGGTACACGCGGAGACTTCGACAGGTGTCCGTAACCCGGTCGAGCCATTCTCTTCAATCGCAAAGGAAACCGGAGCGCTGCTGCTCGTCGACTGCGTGACCTCGCTCGGGGGCCTGCCGGTAGAGGTCGACGCCTGGGGAGCTGACGCCGTCTATTCGGGGACGCAGAAGTGCCTCTCGGCGCCTCCCGGTGTCGCGCCCGTCACGATGTCGGCGAAGGCGTTTGACGCGGTGAAGGCACGGGAGACGCCCTGCAACTCCTGGTACCTGGACATGGCACTGCTCGAGGCCTACTGGGATGGCCGCCGGGCGTACCACCACACGGCGCCGATTTCGATGGTCTATGCGCTGCACCAGGCGCTCTCGCTCGTGCTCGAAGAGGGGCTCGAGAACCGCTGGGCACGGCACGAACGCAACGGCCGGGCCCTGCAACGCGGCCTCGAAGCCATGGGGCTCGTGCTCCACGCCGAGGAAGCGTACCGGCTCCCGGTGCTCACCACCGTCCGCATTCCAGAGGGGGTGAACGACGGCGAAGTTCGCGGTGCGCTCCTCGAGCGGCACGGCATCGAAATCGGCGGTGGGCTGGGAGATCTCCGCGGGAGAGTCTGGCGTATCGGTCTCATGGGTGAATCGAGCACCCCGGGAAACGTGTTCCTGGCGCTCTCGTCACTTGGGAAGATCCTTCGTGAACAGGGCTTCCGGGCCGACGTGAACGCCGCTGTCGATACCGCATCGGAGCAGTTGAGCGAGCCGTGACAGGGCGAATCAGACTCGCGAGTGTGGCTGCAGCCGTCTTGCTCATCGTATCCGGCACGGTAGGCGCACTCGCAGCAACGGGCGACCTCCCCTGGCAGGGACGTGCTGCCCAGATCGCCAGCGACGGAACGGCCGTTCGGCCGACGGCAACCGCGGCTGCCAGCCCGGCTGCATCCGGGACCACGCCGGCCATGCCAGAGGTCACCTTCAGCGAGGCGTTTCCCAGGCTGCCGAAGCTCGAGCGCCCCACGAACATGGTGGGGATCGCGGGCGGCTGGATGGTCGTCACCCTGCAGGACGGCCGTGTTGTCTCATTTCCGGACGACCCATCCGCGAGCGAACTCACCACGATGCTCGACTTCCGGTCGAAGGTCTCCCGTGAGGGCAACGAAGAGGGGCTCCTCGGCATAGCCTTCCCTTCGCACGCAAGCAATGGCGACGTTTACCTCTACTACAGTGCAAAGGGCGGTGAACGGCGAACGGTGCTCTCTGCGTTCCGCCTCACTGGAGACTCACACACGCCGGGCAACATGCGCATCGATGCGGGTTCCGAGCAGATCCTGTTGACCATTCCTCAGCCGTACTCGAACCACAAGGGCGGCCAATTGGCGTTCGGGCCCGACGGGATGCTCTACCTTGGGCTGGGGGATGGGGGATCGGGCGGGGACCCGAACGGTAACGGACAGGGCCTCCAGAATAACCTCCTGGGCCGTATCCTCCGCATCGATGTGCGGGGAGGAGCGGGAACGCCCTACGGCGTACCGTCCGACAACCCCTTTGCGAGTTCGCCCAACGGTGCGAAGCCCGAGACGTGGATTTACGGGCTACGGAACCCGTGGCGGTTCAGCTTCGACACTGCAACCGGTTTGCTCTGGATCGGAGACGTGGGGCAGGGCGACTGGGAAGAGATCGATCGTGTCGAGCACGGCGGCGGTAACTACGGTTGGAACATCATGGAGGGGTTCCACTGCTTCAAGCCGGGTTCCGGCTGCAATCAGCAGGGGCTCGAACTGCCCGTTGTCGAGTACGGGCACGATAACGGGAGATGCTCGGTGACCGGAGGTTACGTCTACCGGGGCCAGGCTGCGCCCTCATTACGCGGCTGGTACGTCTATGGGGATTACTGTTCGGGGGAGATCTGGGGGATTCCGGCGACATCAACACCGGGATCCAGGCCCGAACCCATTCTGCTCGCAAAAACCGGAAAGCAGATTCCGACGTTTGCACAGGCCGGGGCGTCGAATGAGCTCTACTTCCTCTCGTTCGACGGGAGGATCTACGAGGTTAGCTAACCGGCGTCGGCGGCCGCCCGATCCCCAGGTAGCGGACACCCTGCGCCTCAACACGCTCGCGGTCGAGTGCATTTCGAGCATCAACGACAAGCGGCGCAACCTTCGACCAGTCGAGTGCTTCGTACTGGCGGTGATAGGCATGGACGACCACGACGTCGTAACCGCCGAACGGCTCGCTCGCAGGCTCGAACCCGAGTTCACGGATACCGGCTTCACTGAGCAAAGCGTCGTGGCCGCGGACGACCGCGCCGCGGGACGTGAACTCGCGCAGAAGGTCGACAGCGTTGGTGTGGGGCGTCACCGCGACATTGGGCCGGAAGGTGAGCCCGAGAATGAGCACCATCCGGCCATCGAGCCCGCCAATGAGCTGGCTCACGCGTTCGGCGGCGTAGCCTGGCATCGCATCATTCACCTGCCGTCCGCGTGCCGGGAGTGAGCTCGGACCCTCACCCTGCATGAGGAACCGTGGGTAAACGGGGATGCAGTGGCCGCCGACACCTGTACCGGGCACGTGCAGGTGGCAGTAGGGCTGGCTGTTTGCGGCGCGGATGACCTCGTTGATGTCGATCCCGTGGAGGTCAGCGACCTGGGCGAGTTCGTTGGCAAGCGCGATATTGAGATCGCGATACGCGCCCTCAGAAAGCTTGGAGAGCTCCGCCGACTCTGCGCTTGCCATCTGGATCACGTCGCCGCCAAGGATCTCACGGTAGAAGGCCGCAGCACGGTCGCCACCTGCCGGGTCAACCCCGCCAACGACCTTGGGGTACTTCGTTATGTCCTCGATTACACGACCCATCAGGAGCCGTTCGGGGCTAAACGCAACGGAGAAGTCCCTGCCGAGCTTCATGCCATTGGATTCGAGCCGCGGTGCGAGCTCACGGCGCGTTGTGCCAACCGGGAGAGTCGTGTCGAAGATGCAGAGCGTACCAGCCTTCATCCCCTTCGCCACGCTTTCGGCCGCCGCGAACAGGTTGCGAAGGTCGGCCCGGCCCGATTCGTCGACATCGACCGCAACCGAGAACGTGACCGCATCGCACCGGGCTACCGCACCAACCGTGTCGGTCGTCGCGATCAGGTTCTCGGAGGCGATGACCTGGCGAAGCATCTCGCCAAGACCGGCCTCGTCGGGGAGCGGGTTCTCCGCGCGATTCACCTTCGCGACGAGTTCGGCATTGATGTCACAGCCAAATACCCGGTGTCCTCGCGACGCGATCGTGGCCGCAACCGGGAGACCGATGCGGCCGATTCCGACAACAGCAACGTTCACGCGGGGACCTCGACGGGGGAGATCGCAACAGGGAGGCCCGTATCGGCCGACTGCACGAGTGCCTCGGCGACGGCGAGTGCAACCATCCCGTCATGGGCACTCACGGGGGCGGAGCGCCGTTCGATGATGGCGTCACGGAAGTTCTCGAGCTCAACCCGGAGCGGCTCGCGGTTGGCGATGGGGTAGCGAGTCATGGGGCCTTCGGTGACGCTGGCGATCGCGCCTTCGCGGGCGGCGGCGGCGTAGTTTTCGTAGAAGGCGAGCGACTGCGCCGCATAGTCGGCCACGAACATGCCTTTCTCGCAGAGCACGGTCAGTGTGCGCTCCTTCGTCGGCGTTAGCCAGTTGATATCGAGGATGCCCTGGCCACCTCCACGGAAAGTGAGCATTCCCGCAAAGAGGTCTTCGTTCTCAGTGTGGATGTGGCGGCGCGATTCGGCGTAAACGCGCTCAATCTCGTCGTCCAGCAAGAAGCGCATGATATCGATGTCGTGTGGTGCGAGGTCGTGAATGACGCCCACGTCGCGGATGCGGTGGGGAAACGGGCCCACCCTGCGCGCCCTCATCTGGATGACACGGCCACCCTGGCCTGCAAGGAGGCGGTGCTTGAGTTCACCGATCGCGGGATTGAAACGCTCGATGTGCCCAACGGTGAGGATCACGCCTTCACCACGGGCGGCGGCCGAGATGCGGCGGGCGGCATCGAGGTTGGCCGCGATCGGCTTCTCGACGAGAACATGCGCCCCGGCACGAATTGCGGCCGTGGCAACGTCTTCGTGAAGCTGTGTCGGTACCACCACGGAGACACAATCGGGCCGGGTCTCGCGGAGGAGGCTGGCAGCATCTGTGAAACCAAGAATCGGCCGCCCCCCAATAGCCCGCCGAACACGCTCGGGGTCGGCGTCAGCAACGGCCACCAACTCGAGACCGGGCATGTCAGCGAGTACCCGAGCGTGGTTCGCACCCATCGACCCGAGACCAACGACGGCGGCACGGAGGGGAGTCGGCATGGTCTTGAGCGTATCCCGCCGGCCTCAAAGGCGCATCCAGCAGCCATTCATGAGCAACGGCCCAGGGGCTGCGACACTGGCAGCGTCGTTGCTCAACCGAGGGGTGGTGCCACCCGGTTGACCACGCTGGCGATGTACTCGAGATCCTCGGGACCGAGTGCAGGGTGCACCGGGAGTGACAGGACCCGCTTCGCAGCCTCTTCGGCCACCGGGAACGAACCTTCACCATAGCCCATCTGCGTCATGATGGGCTGTTCATGAATGGGGATCGGATAATGCACGGCAGTACCGATGCCAGCCTCGGTGAGTGCAACCTGAAGTGCATCCCGGTCGCCACTGGTACGAATCGTGAACTGGTGAAAAACGTGCCGATCGCCGTCGCGCACACGCGGGGTCTCGACGGACCGAATGAGTTCGCAAAGCCGTGTGGCGTTGGCAATTCGAGCTTCGTTCCAGCCTTCGAGCCGTCCGAGTTGCACGAGGCCGATGGCCGCATTCATCTCTTGCATCCGCCAATTAAGCCCGAACGTCTGGTGGAGGTAACGCTGCTCCTGGCCATGCGCCCGGATGAGCCGCGCACGGTGGGCGACGTCATCGTCGTTCGTCGTAATGATCCCGCCTTCGCCGGTCATCATGTTCTTCGTGGGATAGAAGCTGAAGCAGCCAGCACCGAACGTCCCAACCCGTTGGCCCGCGTGTTCGGCACCGTGCGCCTGGGCGGCGTCTTCGATGAGCGCCAGCTCGTTGTCCTCGCAGATCGCAGCGATCTCGGCGATCCGTGCGGGGTGGCCAAAAATGTGGACCGGCATGATCGCCCTGGTGTTGTCGGTGATCGCGTCTTCCAGCCGGGCGGGATCGAGGTTCAGGTCGAAAGGATCGACATCAACGAACACCGGCGTCGCGCCGCAAGCGATGATGCTCGTGGCCGTAGCGATGAAGCTAAATGGGCTCGTGATGACCTCGTCGCCGGGGCCGACGCCACTCGCCTGGAGTGCCACGATGAGCGCCGCGGTGCCACTGTTGACGCCGATAGCGTGCCTGGCCCCGATGTACTCGGCGAAGGCACGTTCGAACGCCTCCGTGCGCGGGCCCTGGGCAAGCTGCCCGCTGTCGAGCACCTCCATGACTGCCCGCTTTTCCTCTTCGCCGATGAACGGCTTCGCCACGGGGATGAACGGTCGCGTCGATGCAGTCATGGCCGGGTCCTTTCAGCGTGGGGAGCTAGCGAGAGATGCCGTCTTCGAGGGTATCAAGCCCATCCGCTTGGTGCCGGTAGCGCCGTCCGCAATTCGGGCAGCCGAGGCTATCATCGAGCCGGTGGGCGCAGACACAGACCCACCCGGCCTGCCGAGCAGGGTTCCCCGCGACGAGGGCATGCGCGGGTACGTCTTTCGTCACCACCGAACCGGCGGCAACCAGTGCCCAGCGGCCGATGGTCCGGCCGGGAAGGATGACTGAACGCGAGCCAATGGCTGCTCCGTAGCGCACCGTCGTTGGGCCAACCTGCCAGTCGTCGGCACTTTTCAGTGTGCCGTCGGGGTTGATCGCACGGGGGTAGCGATCGTTGGTGAACACCACTTCGGGTCCGACGAAGACACCATCTTCGAGTGTGACTCCTTCGTAGAGACACGAGTAGTTCTGGACCTTGCAGTTTGTACCGACCGAGACGCCGGCGCCCACGTAGACGCCTTTGCCGATGATGCAACCGGCCCCGACCGATGCACCTTCGCGGACCTGCGCCTGGTGCCATATGCTCGCACCATCCCCGATGGACGCGCGGTCACTCACTTCTGCCGTGGGATGAACGCGGTAGCCGCTCACGGGGTGGGAGACTCGGTCTTATCCGCAGCCTGTGCCTTGCCGCCAGTATTGGCCTCGAGCGAGTAGCGATGGCCAACGAGGTGAATGCGGCGCCGGAGTTCATCGAGGTCGTCGCGGCCGCTTGCCCGGATCTCGTCGATAAGCCGCAGGATCTCCGCCTCGCTGACCTCGACATCGGCGGTGAGCCGCATCACCTTGGGGTGCTCCGTGCGCTCCATCCGTTCGAAATCGGCGACGAGTTCCTCACGCAGCTTCTCGCCCGGGCGCGGGCCCGTGAAGACCACCTCGATGTCGTCACCCGGGCGCAGGCCACGCAGGCGGATCATGCGTTCGGCGAGTTCGAGGATATTGATCTCCTCACCCATATCGAGCATGAAGACATTCCCGTGGCCGCCAAACGTACCGGCTTCGATAACGAGGCTCACAGCCTCGGGGATGCTGATGAAGTAGCGCTGCATGTCGGGATGCATCACGGTGACTGGCCCACCGCGCTCGATCTGCCGCATGAACGTTGGCACCACCGAACCACGCGAACCCATCACGTTGCCGAAACGGACAGCTGCGTAGTTGGTGGTGTCGCTCTCCCGGGCAAGGGCCATCACCAGCAGCTCGGCGATGCGCTTGGTGGCACCCATGATGCTCGACGGCCGCACAGCCTTATCGGTCGAGATGAGAACAAACATGCTCGTGCCATACTTCCGTGCGGCGCGAGCGACATTGAGGGTACCCAGGACGTTGACGCGGAATGCCTCGTCCGGGTGCTCCTCCATGAGCGGCACATGCTTGAGGGCGGCGGCATGGTAGACGAGGTTCGGACGAACCTTGTTGAACACGGTATCAACCCGCTCTTCATCTACCACGTTCGCGACCCAGAGTTTCACCGTCGTCTCCGGGGAGATACCTGCGAGTTCCAGTGAGAGGTCGTAGAGACCGCTCTCGTTGTTATCGACCAGGTGCAGTTCGAGGGGGCGAAAGGCGAGCGCCTGGCGGCTCAGCTCGGAGCCGATAGAACCCGCAGCACCCGTGACAAGCACCACCTTGTCCTTCACCGACTGGCTGCAAGCGTTGTAATCGACCTCCACGGGTTCGCGGCCCAGCAAGTCATCGAGCGTGATATCGCGAAGCGTGTCGTGAGCGCGGCCGAGGACCCAGTTATCGACACCCGGGACCATTCGGACCGGGACGTTCTGACGCTGGCAGGCAGCGACGATTTCGCGGACGGTGTGGCCTGGTGCGCGAGGGATGGCGATGGCCACGACCTCCACATCTTCACGACGACAGACTGCCTCGATATCGGACAGGGCGCCGAAAACGTGGAGGCCGTGGATGCGGCTGCGCTGCTTCCGCGAGTCGTCATCGACGAACCCGATCGGCTGGTAGTTGAGTTCAGGGGTGTTCTGAAGCTCGCGCGCAAGGAGTTGCCCGGTGTGCCCGGCGCCAACGATGAGCAGGCGGCGTGAGGCGGCAGCAGCCCAGGGCATGCGCATCAGGAGCCTTGTACGCATCTTCACCATGGCCATGCCGGGAAAGATGAGAGCGCCCGCGATGAGTGTCACCGATAGCGGCAGGTCGCGCTCATGCACCCACATGTTCACGCCAAAGACGATGAGCGTGACAGCGAGAACCGGGCGAAAGAGCCCGAGAATATCTCCGAGGCTGCCGTACGCCCACATCGTCCGGTAGATACCGAAGACCCAGTTCGCAGCCACGTAGCCAAGGGCAATGAACGGGACGACCCTAACTGCAAATTCACCATTTGAATCAGGGATGTGGCCGTCGAAGCGCAGGAGCAGAGCGGCGGTGTATGCCGCACAGACCACGAGAACATCGAGGGCGATAGCCGCGCCAGTGTGCAGCGCTGGCGATGCGAGGATGCCTCGAACGGCTCGGGTGTCACCCGTAACGGGTGGCGGGATAGCCATCAACGAGCTCCTGCACCGGCGAGGACAATCCACGCAGTTCGGAGAAGGATGGAGATATCGGTCATCACCGAATGACGCTCCACGTATTCGAGATCGTAGTCAAGGATCTCTTCATAGGTCAAATCCGAGCGGCCATTTACCTGGGCAAGTCCGGCGATACCGGGTAGGACCGAATGCCTTCGATGATACTCCGCCGGGTATTGCTGAACGATCTCCGGGATCTCGGGCCGGGGACCGACGAGGCTCATATCGCCCTTCAGGACATTGATCAGGTTGGGGAGTTCATCGATAGACGTTTTCCGGGCGATTGCGCCACATCGCGTGATACGCGGGTCACGTTCACCGGCCGGCGCGAAGACGAAGCTGGACCAATCCTGGACCACGTACTCCTTTTGCCCGGAGAGCCCTGCGTGACGCATGGTTCGGAGTTTGTACATGGTGAACGGCTTTCCGTGGAACCCGATACGAGTCTGGAGGAAGAACGGGTTGCCCCGGAGCTCGATGGCAAGGATGACGGTAAAGATGCCGGCGACCAGGATGGCGATCGGCGCAACGAGCAGCGTGAGTGCGACATCGAACGCGCGCTTGGCCATCCGGTGGAGGGTATCGAACGGGCGTGCTACGTGCGATCAGGGCTCCCGGAAAATCTCGTGCGTGCCGATGCGAAGCCAGATGACGTGGTGCTCGCCGGGAATTCGCTCGGGGCCATATCGGAACGTTGCCCAGCCATCTGCAGCCCAGCTCATCTCCCAGACTCCAGGCTGCGTCACCACTCGTTTGACACGAAGCGACGGTCGAAACGACCCGTCGCGAAGGTCAGTAACAAACGCTCGAAGCACGAGGCCGAACTACCGGCGTTGCGCAGCCGTCAGTCTCTCGATATCCCGGAGAAACCTCTGGTGCTCTTCATGCGTAGGCACTGATTAGGCGTCATGTTCCGACTCAAGCATGCGGAGGAACTCCTCGGTCGACATCTGTATCCGGCCAGCCGGATCAGGAGATGGCGGATCGCACCTGCCACCGGGCACATCCATCTCGAGGTGGCCATCCGAGAACAGCACGATTTCGATCTCCTCACCCTCGGTTGCAAACATGCGGGCCAGGGTGAGGGGGACGCGAATCGTCCCGTCCCATTGAACCTTCAACCGACGCCGTTGTACGGGATACGGCCACCTACCCTGTGATACGGGCGACGGGCTAGCGATAGGAATTGAGTTGCCAGATCGCGGCTTACCGATCGCCATATCCCGATTCTACACGAGCTCGAGGGCCTCTCCCTCGTACGTGCGGCTTTCGCGCTTCATGGCAACCGTTTTCGCGAGCTTCACCACGCAGTCGGCAACTCCGGGATTTTCACCCAGGGCATCGAAGTCCTGCATTCCGCAAACATTGCAGGTGCCGTGGTGACAATCGGGCATCGTGCGATGGCTCTGGACGGCCTGCCACTGGCCCCGGAGGTAGCTCTTCGTTACGCCGCAGTCGATATGGTCCCACGGGAGAGGCTCACGGGTATCCCATTCGCGATGGGCAAACCATGCGGCATCGATACCGGCCGCTTCGAAGGCTTCGGCCCAGCGGCCGGCATCGAAGAACTCGCTCCAGGCATCGAATTTCGCGCCACGACGCCAGGCCTCGTGGAGTGCCTTGCCGACGGTGCGATCGCCGCGGCTCAGTACGGCTTCAATGAAGCTATCGCGCGGGTCATTCCAGCTGAACTCCACCCCGGCCGCGCGGCAGTTGTCGCGAAGGAGCGCGTGCTTGGGGGCAAGCTCTTCGGCCGTGTCCTGCCGCGCCCACTGGAACGGGGTGTGCGGCTTTGGCACGAGGTTGCTGGTGCTGACACGGACGCGCGCCCGGCCGCCAACGTACTTGCGGCCAATGTTTTTCACCTGTTTGCCGAGTTCGACGATCGCTTCAACGTCGTCCATCGTCTCGGTGGGAAGACCGACCATGAAGTACATCTTCACCCCGGTCCAGCCACGCTGGAATGCGTTCTCCGTTGCACCGATGAGATCATCGTCGCTCACGAGCTTGTTGATTGCATTGCGCAGGCGTTGGCTGCCCGCTTCCGGTGCGAGGGTGAGCGTGTGTTTCTTGCCTTTGGCGACGGCATCCGCAACATCGACTGAGAAGCTGTCGACGCGGGTACTGGGAATACCGACCTGTAGCCTCGGGAACGTCTCGGTGAGACCGTTCACCATCGGCACGATCTGGCTGTGGTCAGTCGTGCTGAGCGACAGCAGCGAGAGCTCCTCATAGCCGGTATTCGCCATGAGGTCGCGCGCCGCCTGGATCACCTCCTCGGGGCTGCGCTCTCGGGTTGGCCGGTAGATCATCCCGGCCTGGCAGAAGCGGCAGCCCTGGGTGCACCCGCGCTGAATTTCCACCGCGACACGGTCGTGAATGGTTTGCAGGAAGGGAACGATAGGCCTGGTGAGCGGCGGTGGCAGCTTCTCGAGAATCCGGCGATGGATGACCGCCGGGGCTTCGGGGACGAGCGGATCGAGCGCGGCAAAGTGGCCGGCGTCGTCGTAGCGCGCTTCGTAGAACGAGGGGACGTAGAGACCTGGCAGGTGGAGCAGGTCGTGAAGCCGGTCCCGGCGCGGCGTGGCGTTCTCCCGCCAGCCACGGACGAGGTCGGCGATTTCGATGACCGCATCTTCGCCTTCACCAATGACAAACGCGTCGATGAATGGCGAGAGTGGCTCAGGATTAAAGGAGCCACTGCCGCCGCAGATGATGATCGGATGTTCATCCGTCCGTTCGTGTGCCCAGACAGGGATGCCGGAGAGGTCGAGCATGTTGAGGACGTTGGTGTACGTCATCTCGTACTGGAGGGTAAAACCGAAGACGTCAAAATCAGAGAGCGGGTGACGCGTTTCGAGACTCCAGAGCCTCACGCCTTCGCGCCGGAGCTCAGCCTCCATGTCTTCCCAGGGTGCGAAGGTGCGTTCACAAATGACGTCATCAATCTTGTTGAGGATGTCGTAGAGGATGCCGAGGCCCATGTTGGACATTCCGATGTCGTAGACATCGGGAAACGCGAGTGCGATTCGTACCTTCGCGCCGTCCCAGTCTTTCGTCACGCTATTCCATTCGCCGCCGGTGTAGCGGGCGGGCTTCGAAACGCGAGCGAGAAGTTGATCGATCGTCGCGGTCATATGCAATCGTCCCCTGCGTAATCTGGGCTGCGTTCGCCCGTGAACGGCCGGGTGCGTGCGCGGCCGAACTCCCATAATAGGCGACTCGTTCACGCGATGCCCATCGCACCGGGGCTCTCGTCCGGCTATGATTCCGGTAATGGCGACGTGGGTTGCGTATTTCACGTTCAAGCCTGGGACGAACATCCTCCAGGGGCTCGAAGCGTTCGAGCGCCGAAAAACGTTCAAGCATCCCGCGCACGCAACGATCGCCGGCGAATACTGGGTGAACGCACCGGCCGATAAGCCGCAGGTGGTTGTCATCTGGGAAGCCGACGACGAGGGCCCGGGTGACTATTACGAGGCTGCGTGGGGCGACCTCTTCGATATTACGGTGGCACAGGCGACAGCCCCGGTTTCCGAGCTCCCCGAGAGCCTGCCCAACTTGCAGGCGAACCCCGGCTAAGCGGGGCGGCCCCATTCCCTCATTCACGTGCCCGCTTTGGTGATGGCGGCACGCCTGCCCGAACCCGGCGAACGAACAGAGCGCCCGGCCGGGGTGGCCGGGCGCTCCGGGTTGCCTGGCGGCGCGAGTTTACCGGCCCTGGAAGTTCGGCTCCCGGCGCTCGGCGAAGGCGCTCAGGCCTTCCTTGAAGTCCTGGCTCTGGAAGAGGGGGAGGAGCTGCAGGAAGATGTGGTCAACCGCAGCCTCGAAGGTCTCGTCCTGGCCGAGCCGCATCATGCGCTTGGTGGTCTGGACGCTCAGTGGGGCGTTGTTGGCGATCTGGCGGGCCATCTTGTTCGCCTCGGTCATGAGGTCGTCGTGGGGCACGACGCGGTTGACAAGGCCCACCTGGAGCGACTGCTGGGCATCGAGGACATCGCCGAGGAATGCAACTTCGGCAGCCTTGGCCCAGCCGAGCAGGCGCGGAAGGTACCAGCAGCCGCCGCTTTCGGGGAGGACGCCACGCTTCGTGAAGACGGCGCCCATCTTGGCATACTCGCTCGCGATGCGGATATCACAGCCGAGGGCGAGGTCCATACCGTAGCCAGCGGCGGCACCATTGAGGGCGCAGATGATGGGCTTGTCCATGCGATTGATGACGATCGGCGGCGAATTGTGCAGGTCGAAAAGCTGGTAGCCGCGCTGGCCAACGCCGAGGCCATCGCCCGACATCTGGTCCTTGAGGTCGAGGCCTGCGCAGAAGCCACGACCGTTTCCGGTGAGGATGATGCAGCGGATGTCGCGGTCGGTGTTCGCCGCCTGGAGAACAGTCGAGAGGGCGTTCAACATGGGGCCGCTGATGGCATTCATGCGGTCCGGGCGGTTGAAGGTGATGGTGAGGACATGGTCCTGGAGGTCGACGAGGAGCTCATCGGTTTCGGGTTTTGGGATCACGGGAGTGCCTCCAATTCGGGATACGTGCGTCGGGAGTGTTGCATCGAACAACTCACCCCGCAAGCAATCGCATCATCGCCGGCGTGGGTCAGCGCAACAGGTATTCGTGGAGGGTGAGGCCACTCGCACGGACACTCGCGGCGGTTTCGCGGCCGACATAGCGGATATGCCAGGGCTCAGGGGCATAGCCCGTGATCGCTTCCTTCTCGTCGGGGTAGCTCACGAGCCAGCCATATTCCCAGGCATACGTCGCAAGCCACACCGCCTCGGCAGAGCCCGCGAACGCATCGAGACAGCCTGTGGAGCCACAGACGTCGGCTGTCGTGCCAAGCTGGTGCTCGGAGTGGCCCGCCCGGGCGCTGGTTCGTTCTGCCTGTTCGAGCCCAAGCACAGCGACCCATGTCGCGAAAACCGACTGTTGCGTCGCATAGCTTCGGTAGGCGCTGTCGGTGCTGAGTACGTAGCCATCGCGCGCAGCCGCGTTCACGAGTTCGATGAACGCGTTGGCCGCCTCCACACGCAACCGTTGAGTACCGATCGTTGCCCAGCCAGGCAATTCGATGAGATCGGGGGGTTCACAGTCGGGGGCGAGCGCGTGGTGCTTGTCGATCGGCACGAGCATATCGCCACAGGGCAGAAGTGCTGGCCACGGAGTCGGTGCAGGGGTCGGGACGGGGCCATCGCTGGCCACGAACGGAGCGCGGACCACGAACTGCCCCCGTGCAGGAGCAGCCAGCGCTACGAGTGCGGGAACGGCGAGCAGAAGGAAGAGCACAGGCGTACCACGGCGACGCCATCGTCTGTGTCCCACGGGTGCTACTGGAGGAGGTATTCGTGCAGGGTGAGTCCGCTCGAATGCACCTTTGCCGCAACGTCCTTACCGACAAAACGGATATGCCACGCCTCCGGGGCGTAACCCGTGATAGCTTCCTTCCCCTCGGGGTAGCTCACGATGAAACCGAACTTCCATGAGTTCTCCCTCAGCCAGGCAGCGGCCGGAGTGCCGGTGAAGTCCTCGAGGAAGTGTCCTTCGTACCCAACATCGGCAGTCGTCCCGAGTTGGTGTTCGCTGTGGCCAGGCTTTGCACTGGTGCGATCGGCGTAGGCCTGGCCACTCGTGCGCACCCAGTAGTTATAGGTGTCTACCTGGTTCTGGTAACTGCGGTAGCCGCTGTTGACTGCCAGGTTGAAGCCCGCTTTGCGCGCGGCATCGAAGAGGTCCTCAATCGCGTTCGCCGTCTCGGCCTTCAGATACTGTGCACCCTGCGCCGAGATTGCGGCGGGAAGCTGGACGAGACCGCTCGGCACGCAGTCGGCGGGGAGGCGATGTTGCTTATCCACGGGCGCCTGGGTGTCTCCACAGGCGACGAGTGGTGAGTCATCACCACCCGCTGTTGCCTGCGTGGCCGTCTCCACTGGTTTCGTCGCACTTGAGGTCGCGGACTTAGCGGGCGTCGGCGAGGCACTGTTCTCGCTTTGTACCGCTGTGGGTGGTTCGGTAGTCCGGGTAGTGCCGGGAGTATCGGTCGTGGCGGTCTTTGCATCGCTCGAACCGCTGAAAGCACCGGCTACCACAACGAGGAAGACGACGACGGCCACCGCGACGGCCAGCAGCCCCCAGAGAAACGCCGCATTCCAGCCGCCGGGGTGATCCTGTTTCTTCCTGGGTGGCCCGCCTTTGCCGACGGATTCGCGCTCACGTTTTGCCATTGTCTAACGATACCCTGCACACCGCTTTCGTCCTACGACGTATCGAAGGCAGGTGAGGCGACACGGGCGGGGGCTCACGCGGAGCCACCAATTCGCGGGTCACGGCGCACATCATCGAGGAAGGCGCGGAAGAGCGCGTTCGTCACTTCGGGGCGTTCGAGCTGAACGAAGTGCCCGGCCCCGGCGACCGGTTCCTGGCGAATGAACATGGTGTTCTCACGCAACCAGGCCGGGTCACCCGCACCTTCGTGTGCGTCGGGGTCATCGGGGTCTTCAGGGGCCGGCCAGAGTGCCATGAACGGCTTCCTGTCGGCAAGACGAATCAGCCGGAGGATCTCATCGCCCGTGAACATGGACGAGGCGATCATCTCGGTCGCAACATCAACGGGGCACGCGGCGGTCATATCGGCAACGACTTCCCGGACGCCGAACGGGCTGCCGGGGTGGACAAACCGCTCGGCGAGGAATGCGGTCGAGCCAGCGTCCCTGAGGGCGTCGGCGATGCCACGCGGGTCAACTCCCTCGGGCCGAAGTGGCGTATCTACGGCGATCATCGCCTTCACCAACGATGGCTCGGTCTCGTTCAACAACAACGCATAGAGCCCGCCGAAACTGTGCCCCGCGACGATTACCGGGGCGAGGTCGAGTGCGCGAATAACCTCCGCCAGGTCGGCGGCATGCTGTGCGGGGGTGTAGGGGCCGATGGTATCGGAACGGCCGCAACCGCGAAGGTCGACCGCGACGCAGCGGCAATCGTTGGAAAGGTCCGCGAACTGCGGCGCCCACGCACGATGGTCACCCGCTGCACCGTGGACGAAGAGGAATGAGATTTCGCCGGCGCCCGCCGCTTCATAGAGGATGCGGGCGCCGTTGATGGTCAGCTCCGCCAACGGCGGAGCCCCGTCGGCTGCTTCTTCTGTGGCTTGCGGCCAGCAGCACGAATCGTGGAGGAGAGGGCAAGCCCGAGGGCGGCACGTCCGGCGCCCCGCGATGCCCTGGCAGCGAGCGAACCGCGCTCCTTCAGCTTCTGCCGGTCAACACGTTCAACGGCCTGGCGCACGGCTTCGGGGGCGTGCCGCGAGCCTTCGCCGAGTGCGTGAAGCACATCGTTCGCCGCCTGGCGGGCACGTTCGACATCGACATCCTGGAGAGTCGTCCTGGCGCGGGCCACACCATCACGGCCCACCACTGACAGGTCGCCAACGAGTTCGGCGGCACGCCGCCGGGCCTGTTCGATATCCAGCGACTGTGCGGTGAGCGGGAGACGGGAAGCGGCATTACCGGCTGCGGCCCGGGCACGCCCTTTGAGGCTCAACTTCTTGCGCCGCTCACTCCTTTTCTTGAGTGCGAACGACACCCCGGCAAGCGCCAGCACGGCACCGACACCCGCCAGAACGAGCGTGACCATCCCCGGCCCCCGGCGGCGCGCGGCTTCGTGTTCCTCAACCAACTGCTGCAGGGGTGGGGGCTCGGTTGCGGCGGCTGGAGCAAACTGGCCCTGCTCGAGGTCCCCGAGGAAGTCCCGTACGGCCTGTGTGAAGTCGTCGGGATTATCGCCAGGGACGCTGTGCCCGGCGCCGCTCACAATCACGAGCCGACAGCGCTGCATCTCGCGAACCGCACGTTCCGCAACATCAGGAGTGAGGACATCACTCTCCGAACCACGGACCAGGAGCGTCGGGACGGCGATATCGCGGAAGAGCTGCCAGCTTTCGTCGTTCGAGAGTTCGCTGCCGATACGCAGGCCACTCTCTTGCTGGCGGAACCGCCTGTCGAACTTCCACGTGTACTTGCCGCTCTCCGTCTGACGGAGGCGGTGGCGCATCCGCTCGCGAATATTCTCGAGCGAACGGCGCTGATTGAAGCGGTGGGCCATGTCGACGAACTCCTCGAAGTCGAGTTCATCGGGGCCGCGAGTGAAGCGGACGATGTTGTCGACGCCCTCCTTTGCCGCCTCCGGGCCAACGTCAACGAGGATGAGTGCACGCACACGGTGGGGATGTTGCACGGTGTACGCCACGCTGTTCAGCCCACCCATGGAGTGGCCGATGAGGACGAACCGCTCGATCCCGAGTGCTTCACGAAACCCCTCGAGGTCATCGACAAACGCCTGGCGGGTGTAGTTGCCGTCGTCCGACCATGAGCTATCGCCGTGGCCGCGCTGGTCGAGGGCGATGAGCCGGAAGCGATCCTGCATGCGCTCGGCGAACTCATCGAACATGTGACCGGAGACACCGAAACCATGGAGCATGATGATGGGCGGCGCGGTAGGGCTGCCCCACTCCTGGTAATGCAGATTGAGACCGCCCACGCTGATGTCGTGCTCGAGATACCCGGCGGTAACCATGCCAACCACCCCCCGGCGAAATTCGAACGGCCGCGGCGGCCGGAACTTCGATGATAGCACCGTGAAGGCCCATGCAAGCGGCGAAAGGGGTATCAGGAGAGGGGCGGACGGCCCTGCTCGGCGAGGAGGCGGTTGTAGTTCCGGACGACTGCATCGCCCTGGTAGGCCCAGCCCCCTCCGGGATTGAAGGAGTAGTCGTACGCGGCGCGGACAGCGTACTCGCCTGAGTAGCCAGCTCTCTCGCCAGCGTGCCAGGCCTCAGCAAGGCCACGTACGCCACGGTCGGCGTTCGTCTCCGGATCGAACCGCGTATCACCCATCCCGGCGCCGTAGCCCTGGTCGTGGAGTTGGAAGAGACCCACCGAATGGCCATTGTCACCAATGGCATCGGGACGGCCACCACTTTCAGAGAGCATGACTGCTTTGAGAAAGAGCGGAGGAACGTTGTACTTCTGCCCAAGACGGTTGAGCATGCCATCCCACTGGTCCGGGTCGGTGCTGGTGTTGGACTGAATGGGTGTATGGGGCACGAAGCTGCGCGACGACGATGCTCCGTTCGCGCGTGCGCCCTTCACCTGTGAAAGCGTGCCTGGCTGCGTACGGGCCCGAACGGACGAATCCGCGCCGGGCACATGAAACGCCTGCCCAACCGGGCCAGCGCTTCCGCCACGAGCAAGAATCCCCGCTTCGAACAACGAGACATGAGCCTGGGACGGGCGGCCGTTGGCGGTCGGATCGATAGCCATCGCTCCCGTATCCTAGGTGTTCGCTGCAGCGCTCCGTATCGAACGTGATCCGAACGCGCAGGGCGGAAAACCCTGAAATCGAGGTGTGAGATGGTGGAAAAGCGCATTCCCGACCCCACCCTGATGGCTCGGCTGCAACTGAGCGTTAAGGGCATCGACTGGGCAGCGAGCCTGGTGGCTCACCGCCAGCACGAGCAGCCAGGCGGACAATGGTCAGCACATCAGCACCTCTTCCACCTGCTCCAGGTGGAGACACAGGTCTACCAGCCACGCATCCGGCAGATGCTCAGCGGCGAGCACGCAACATTCGCAGACTGGGATGAAGCGGAGCATATGGCCGCCGAGTACCACGCAAACGATGATCTCGCGGACCTCGCCGACCGCGTAATCGCGGAGCGAGAGAAGTCGGTCGAATTACTGAAGAACATCGCTCCGGAACAATGGCGGACACGGGCAACGTGGCCATCTGGCGAGGTGGACCTGGCGTGGGTTGCCGAACGGATGGTCGCTCACGGACTGGAGCACTTCGCCGCACTCCTGAACCTGCACCAGGAACTCGAGCACTTCCACGCCGACGCCTGGTTCGCCTAACGCGGCGGCCCCTGCCGGATTCTTTCTGTCAGCACGGCGAGCCTGTCTGCCTCTTCGGGGATCGACCAGTTGGCCTCGTTGTACCAGGTCGCTCCCACCTGCTCCCAACGATCAGCGATTGCCCGGGCGGCCGATGCGTCATCAGATGGAGTGGTTCCTTCGACCACAATATCGAAGCTATCGAGTGAGCGCCGTTCGGCAAGCCACGCCCGGAGTGCTGGCAGTGCTTCAGGCTCACCCTGGTGGATGAGCCCGTCGTAGCGCAGCGCCCGCGCCAGCGACTTCGGCCGCATGACGCCGACGACCCAGATAGGAATGCGCGGCTGCTGTACCGGTGGGGGCGGCACGGAGAATGTCGTCTCGCGGACGTGGTAGTGCTTGCCATCGAAGTTGAACGGCTGGCCCCGCCAGAGGCCGGTGATGACATCCAGGCTCTCGTCGAGCAGTTCGGCCCGCTCGCGAATGTCCGTCACCTCCCCAAACGACTCTAAGCCCGAATCCACAGCGCCGAGTCCGACAGAGAGAATCACGCGCCCCTTCGAGAGATTGTCGAGCGTGGCCGCCTTCGAGGCCATCTCCCAGGGGCGCATGCGCGACAACGGGCTCAGCATCGTTCCGAGGCGAATGCACTCGGTGACCATCGCCGCCGCGGTGAGCGAGACCCACGCGTCGATGCCCCAAACCGGCTCCCAGACAAAAAACCCATCCCAGCCTGCCTGTTCCGCCTCGCGCGCGAGACCAGCAGCCTGGCGCGCATCACCCGATGGCATGACGAACCCGTAGCGCAATGCCAAACCTCCTCCATCTCGGACAGGCGAGGATACAGGGCCGGTGCGACAGCGATTGTCGCATCTCCTACAGATACACCGCCTCGTAGTCACCCGCGCGTAAGGCATTGAGCAGGTCGTCATTGGTGGTTAGCTTCCGCGCGAAACGCGTCGCGACGCGCCCAACTTCTTCGGCCGAGTGGGCATCGGATCCGCCGATGCCTGGCAGGCGAAAGCCGTGAGCCAGCCCCGAAGCGGCGACATTCTGGAGCCGCGTATCGGAACCGTTCAGTGCCTCAACAGATTCGAAGAACTCGATGGTTTGGTGGGTAACCCGCAGGAGGCCATCGCGAGCCGGGTGGGCAAGGAAGAGCAATCCTCCAGCTGCCCGGGCGGCATCGAAAGCCGCTCGCGCACTGGCGAACGCCGCACTCCCGCTCGAGAGGCCGAATGCAAGAACGTGGCCCATGTCCGTCGTTAGCTCTATGCCCGAAAACACCGGGAAGCGTGTTCGCTCACAAAGCTCTGCGAGTTCGTCCGGCGGCCATAACGCGTCGTGCTCGGTCAGGCAGACACCATCGAGCCCCCTGGAGCGGGCGAGATCGATGAGTTGTTCGGGCTTCAGCGCACTGCAGCGCGAACGCGGCAACGTATGGCAATGGAGATCGATAAGCACTAGTGTAGTGTCTCTTAAGTAGAGTTATCTGTAGACTCTCTCCATGGAGAGAGTGTGTGTCAGCGTAAAGGAAGATGAGCGGGTAGAAC
>WBZR01000471.1_pt1 | contig 64733 bp, 70 predicted proteins | sample 5204231 | NCBI WGS metagenome assembly WBZR01 (sample SAMN12412403, study PRJNA552823) | activated sludge metagenome | isolation source: activated sludge from anammox sidestream of wastewater treatment plant... | place: USA: Virginia | collected 2017-08 | reverse complement strand
AACGCCTAGAACTCGAAATCTAACGTCCGTTCGGGCATCGAGGTCCATGTCGGGGTGGGACGGGCCCGTGGCTTCAAGATCACTTGCAGTCCGACCGCGATGTCTTGGTTGCGCGAGAGGTTGTCGACAGGCCATGCTGAGTGTGCGATGGTTGATCGCTTCCTCGCCGCTCTCCACGGCGACGATGGCCGCCGCCATCAGCAAGTGCGCCAGTTCCCCTATGGTGCCCTCGCTGCGTGTGAGCAGGTAGCGAGCCATGTCCAGCGTGGCAATTGGGGAAGGCCGGCGCAGCGGGAGCGAAGCGGCGAAGCTGGCCAGCAGTGAGCAGCAATCGTCGTTGGCCTCCCATACCGGCAGCATCATCGGCTCGAAGCGATTTTCCAACTGGTCATCGGAGCGGATGGCTAGGTAGGCGTCGCGCGTGCCTACCCCAACCAACGGGATGCGCAGTTCGTTGCCGAGGAAGCGCAGCAGGTTGAGGAATTCCCGGCGGTTGACGCTGTTGCCGGCCAGCACGTTGTGCAGCTCGTCGATCACCAGCATGCGCACGCCGACCTTGCGCAGCAGTGCCAGAGCCAGTTGCTCCATTTCCGGCAACCGTGGGCGTGGGCGCAGCGGCGCGCCCATCGCGGCGAGCAGCGCGACGTAGAAGCGGATCACGGACGGCTCGGACGGCATCTGCACGACCAACACCGGGATGTGCTCCTGGTCGGCGTCGGAGCTGGCCGGGTGGGTGCGGCGGAACTTCTCGACGATCATCGACTTGCCATTGTTGGTCGGGCCAACCAGCAGCAGGTTGGGCATGCGTTGCTTGTTTGGCCACGCATAAAGGGCTTCCAGCCGGTTCTCCGACTGCGCCAACGGACTGATGATCTCCGCACGACGGCGCGCACGCTCCCAAGCCTCATCAGGCAGAGTGGCCACGCCTTGTTCTGGAATCCGTGGGGTGTCCGTCGCCATGCTCACCTCGCTTTGGTGCACACGAGTATTGAGCATGGCACTGTTGCAAAGTTAGCGATGAGGCAGCCTTTTGTCTTATTCAAAGGCCTTACATTTCAAAAACTCTGCTTACCAGGCGCATTTCGCCCAGGGGATCACCATAATAAAATGCTGAGGCCTGGCCTTTGCGTAGTGCACGCATCACCTCAATACCTTAGATGGTGGCGTAAGCCGTCTTCATGGATTTAAATCCCAGCGTGGCGCCGATTATCCGTTTCAGTTTGCCATGATCGCATTCAATCACGTTGTTCCGGTACTTAATCTGTCGGTGTTCAACGTCAGACGGGCACCGGCCTTCGCGTTTGAGCAGAGCAAGCGCGCGACCATAGGCGGGCGCTTTATCCGTGTTGATGAATCGCGGGATCTGCCACTTCTTCACGTTGTTGAGGATTTTACCCAGAAACCGGTATGCAGCTTTGCTGTTACGACGGGAGGAGAGATAAAAATCGACAGTGCGGCCCCGGCTGTCGACGGCCCGGTACAGATACGCCCAGCGGCCATTGACCTTCACGTAGGTTTCATCCATGTGCCACGGGCAAAGATCGGAAGGGTTACGCCAGTACCAGCGCAGCCGTTTTTCCATTTCAGGCGCATAACGCTGAACCCAGCGGTAAATCGTGGAGTGATCGACATTCACTCCGCGTTCAGCCAGCATCTCCTGCAGCTCACGGTAACTGATGCCGTATTTGCAGTACCAGCGTACGGCCCACAGAATGATGTCACGCTGAAAATGCCGGCCTTTGAATGGGTTCATGTGCAGCTCCATCAGCAAAAGGGGATGATAAGTTTATCACCACCGACTATTTGCAACAGTGCCGCTCGATCAGCAGTGCCTCAATCCGCCCCTGGTCAACTTGCTCCTGCAATGACTTGCGGTATTCGTGCGCAATCCGGATCGACTCTTCAAACCGGTTGTAGAGCAGACCAGCTTTAACTGGGCCATGTGGTGAGTGCGTCTGTTTGAAGTGCAATGGACTAAATCCGATGATGTTTTAAGCCTGTGCCAGCGTCAGAGATAACTCTCACTGTGCGCTCGTTTGCAGTTCCCGCCAAAGTGCTTCAACAATTACTGACGATGCATCGTCAGGGTGTCGCTGGCCAGTGTCTTTGCGCAGCGCATGGTTATCGCGCAGAACCTCATTGCGTATGCCTGCCCCTAAACCGTAGTGCGTTTGAATGAGTTGATCTTCGGTCATGGCCGTAAGCTCGGCCAGTGCCTGTTGCGGCATGGTCAGACGCAAATATTCAACCGCCTCACGGATAGTGGCTGGTCGTCTCTCTCGATCAAGAATTTCGTCGGTCATGCGGGGTTGCCCAGTTGAGCCCTAGGTATCAATTTATCCATTGCTGATGATACTGACCAGAATCAGGTTGATGACTTGGACGCATATGGCAGATTTGTCGGCAATCCCCGCACCAAAAAATTGATTGGATGCGCCAACCGGTAACAATTTCGGATAGAATACAAACTGTTGGGCCCGTAAGGGCACACAAAGGCGGCTCCGGCGTTATTTTTAGCGCCTTGGGTGACGGAAGTTGACGGGTTTAAGTAGCCCGACACGGCCCGACAAACACCGTCACGAAGTGACAGGTGCCCTTGTGTTTTCTGAGAACGTTTTATTTGAACGTCCAGATTCCACCACCAAATCCAAATGGCTTCCCTTATGGAAGCCGTTTTCTTTTTGGCTTCGGCCAATCGTGTCAAACATGGTTCGAAAGGATTCCCATGCGTTTCACTCCTTGGATGCCTCTTGCTGTAGCCCTGCTGCTTGTCGCCTGTTCCAATGAAGGTCAAGTACCCACTGCGTATATTTGCGACGGCGAGGAGCAGCTGGCGAAGGGAGAGGCCAAGTCCGGTGAAGCGCCTCAATCGCGGCAAAATGTGACCAACCTGCCGGCTGTTCTGGAACGTTCCTTCAAAGACAAGCCCAAGTTCTTCTCTATCGAGACGAAATTAGCCGGGCCGCTCCGGGGTAAATACTGCGGTGATTCCGCCAAAGGCGATTTCATTTTCCGTCCGGGTGACTGTACCAACTACCTTGACCTCATTGCCTTCCATGCCGAAGAGAATGAGCTGATCATTCATCTACCTGTCCAGAAGGATCGTCCTGATGAATATCAGGCCAGCTTTACTTGTCGCATCAAGGATGCACCCAAGGGCGTACCGAAGTCCGCAAAGTAATTCCCGAGGGATCATTCTTGACCCGGGGCTTTGCTACACTGGGTTGTGCCCCCTCAGTCTGTGGCTAAACCGCCTTGAGTGACTATCTAGGTCAGTGTTACGCGACCGGTGCTCAGGTCATAGACGGCACCCACCACCTTGAGTTGACCTGAAGCCACACGTGCACTAAGCAGCGGGTTAGCGTTTTTCAGATTCTCCACGTTCAGACGAACGTTCTCCAGTACGCAGGCCTGCTCCGCCTCGGCGGGATTCTTTTTCAGGGCGCTGCGAATGGCCGGACTGAGATCCGTGGTAATTGTCTGTATGTGTCCCGGGAAGGCGGCATTTTTGGTGACGGCATCGATGGTGGCTTTAATGGCACCGCAATTGGTGTGCCCAAGCACCATGATGAGCGGCGCATTCAACACGGCGGTACCGTATTCCAGGCTGGCCAGAATCTGCGGGGTCACATAATTGCCGGCAACCCGCGTAACGAAGAGATCGCCGCGCTCGCTATCAAAGCAGAGTTCGGGTCCAATCCGGGAATCGGCACAACTCAGCACACAGGCATAGGGGTTCTGGCCGCGGGCGAGCGCCGCGCGCGTGGCCGAGAAGCTCGCATTGATCGATTGCTGGCGGACGTAGCGCTCATTGCCTGCCATCAGTCGTGCCAGCGCGGCATCCGGGGAAATGACATTTTCCGGCTTGGGCACAAACTTCTCATTCCCCAGGGCGGGTAGGCTCGAGAGCGCCAGGCCGGCTGCCGCCCACTTCATGAAGCTTCGACGACCTGCATCATGATGATCACGGGATATGGTCGGGGTGGGGCATGATTCACACATACGAGACTCCTTCCGAAGGGGGAATGAACGGCTTGTCAAGAAAGTTACCAGATTTTCCACCAGGGCTTTTTCTCGCCCGGTTCGGCTTGTGCGGGTAGCCCCAGATTGAAATAGGGAATCAACAGATCTTCCATGGTGAAAAGACCTCGGGGCGCTGCCGGCAGGTTGTTGATGGCAAACAGGATGCCATTGCCGAAGGCCTCGCGCGAAATGGATTCGTGTTTCAGGCGCACGTTCTGGAACGGAAACCCGAAAAGGATTTCATGCGTGCCAATGATGCCGCCGGCCCGGATCGACTTGATGTTATCGGAGTCGATTTCCAGCTCGCGGGCAATCACCTTGGCGGTGCCCGAAATCTCCGGCTTGGTGCGAAAGTGTTCTTCAATGATTTCGATGTCAGTTTGCGGGGCAATGTTCTTGAGAATCTTGCCGGCAATCAACAGGAAATTGATGCCTAGCGTGATATTGGGGGAGTGGATCACCCGGGTACGCTGGGCCAGACTCTGCAGAATCGCATGTGAGCTGGCCGGATATTGCGAAATGGCCGTCAGAATGGTGATGCCGCGGGCGGCCGCTGCATCGCCGTAATAGCCAATGCCATCCATCCCCGAAAAGTCGACAATGACGTCAACCGGGCGCTGATCCAGCAGTTCGGCAGCCCTGTATTCCTGCGCCGAGAGGATCTCGGCATCGTCACCCTCGTCAAAACCGAAATATTCACCGACAGAACGATGGCTAAGCCGGTCGCTCTGACGGATCACCCAACATAAATTGACATCAGGGCTCTGTAATAACACGCTGGCAACCGCCCGCCCCGTTTTTCCAAAACCAACCAGACCGACGCGCGGTGCGCCCGTTGGTGCTCCGGATGAAGTCTGCTGATCATAGCTCGCCGGCTTCATGGCTCCCTCCCTGAGTTGAGTCGCCCGCTCTACAATCCGATTCAATCTTAAATATCTGATACCGGCAGACGACAGAGGTGTGCGCCCTCAAGAGGCGCACCTGAACAGAGAACTTACCAAGTAAAACTTAGGGTTTGCTTAAGGCTTGGGCTGCGCTGCAGGTGAGGTTACGGTTGGATTGCCCGGTTCGGTAGGGGCTTCTACAGGTGGCTGCAGGCTTTGCAAGGCGCTTTCGGCCAGGGTTTTATAGAGCGGTTTGGACAGAATCTTAGCGATCAGGCTGGCCGTGAAGGCGGAAACCATCAGCACCAGAATCAGGTCATGTCCGTCCGTCATTTCCATGACGATGATGAACGCCGTTAGCGGGGCCTGGGTAGCGGCCGCCAGAAAAGCCACCATCCCGATAGCCACCAGAGTCTGGTTCGGATCGGAGAGCAGGCTGCCGACATCCTGGCCGATGCCGGCGCCAATTGCCAGCGAGGGGGAGAAGATGCCGCCGGGAATGCCGCTCCAGTACGACAGCACCGTCGCTGCAATTTTGCCGAGGGTTTCAATCAGGGGCACTGACTCGGCTCCCTCGATCAGCAGGCGGGTATGTTCATAGCCACTACCAAACAACTTGCCGCCGCTGCTCAAACCGATCAGGGCCACCGCCAGTCCACAGGCGGCCGCAAAGAGATAGGGCCGTTGGTGGCGCAGCAGGTTGACCCAGTTCTTGCTCGATGCAGCGGTCATCATCAGCAAACGGGAAAAAGCCGCGCCCAGGATGCCTGCAGCGGCCACGCAGACGATAGCGGGCACCAGATCATCCGGTGAAAAGTGCGCCGAGGTAATGTGCCCGAAATAGGTGAAGTTACCCAGGAGCGAGATGGCGATCACGCCCGCTAGCACAATGGCCGAAATGATGAGCCCGCTGGTCCGTTCCTCGAAGCGGCGTGAAAGCTCTTCAATGGCAAAGATAATGCCGGCCAGCGGCGCGTTAAAGGTTGCGGCAATCCCCGCTGCGCCTCCGGCCAGTAATAAATCGGCTGCTTTGATTCGGCTTCGCTTGCTGAGCAGGTTGCGGAAGGCATACATCACGCTGGCCGAAATCTGCACGGAGGGGCCTTCGCGCCCCAGCGAAAAACCAGCGGCCAGGGCGCCGCTGCTCAGCAGCATCTTGGCCAGAACAATACGCAGAGAAACCAGTCGCCCGGCGATGCCCGGCGGGACGGTCGGGTCCATCGCGACGATCACCTGGGGAATGCCGCTGCCTGCTGAAAATGGTGCCAGGTGTCGCGTCAGTGCCAGAATGATCACGCCAACCAGCGGCGTGATGACGAGAAGGCTCCATGATGCCTGGGTGTAGATCATCTGGAATAGGCGGTCCGCTAGCTCGGCCATGTAGGTAAAACCGACGACCGCCAGCCCGGCTGAGCAGGCCGCTGCCCACACTACAAAGCGATCCTGCCAGGCCTCGCGGGTGCCTAACTGGTGGTGTCGTAGCCGGGCGAGAATTGATCGGAGAGGTTTCATGAACGGGGGGCGGCGTCTTTGGGCGTTTGGTGATCGCCGATCCTGACGCGCTGTGCCTTACGCCGCAGGGTGTCGAGTGCCGTCAGGAACTGGAAGTACTGGGCCTCCATCTGAATGGGGACCGGCTCTTTCTGGGCATTGTGATTGATGGCCTCGATTTCCCGCAGCAGTGCCCGTTTTTCTTCCGGTGTCTGGAGCTGCTCAATACGCGCCTCGATCCCGAGCATCCGCTCGTAGTGGTCGAGCTGGGCAAACTCAAATCGGACACAGCGCATTTTCAGGCGTAGGCGCGAAAGCGGGTAGAAGAGGGCAAAGGCACCGACCAGCAGCACCCAGATGCGGTCAATGACCCCGGCCAGCCACGAGGGCAGGTAACGCCAGACGACCGGCGTCCCATAGTCGTAAAAGCGCTTGGCAACATCACTCTCGGGAATGGATGTATCCACGTAGTTTGGAAACTTGCCGGGCGTGGCAAAGAACAGGTCATTCTGATGTTGGCGGATGGCACTCTTAATGGTGATCAGCATGAGCATCTGCAGATCAGGGTGCATGTCTGGGCGGACAACCGCCTGGGTGGTCGTGGCAAGGAGGCGGATGTCGCTGGCGGGTATATCCCGTGCAATATCGATACTTTCAGCGGGCAGGGTCACTACCTCCAGGTAACGCATGTGCTTGGTATAGGCGTCTGCGTGCTTGATCTGGGCGAGCCGGACGTGGGGAAGCTGGAACAGCTGCCGGATATTGATGTCCCGGATGCTGGCGACCATGGCCACGGCATCGAGTTTCCCGTTCTTGAAATCGGTCAGATTCTTGTCGTAGGTATCGGTGATGAAGTGTGTCTGATCATCCACCGAGTGGTCATTCAGCCGCAGTGCATCGGCCAGAACAGGGCGCGTGCCGCCACCCGCAGGCCCAACACCCACGCGCAGGGTAATCAGGTCGCTGAAATCCTCGATGCTGCGAACGCGACGCGTGTCATAGAAGATCCAGAGGGGCTCGTAGGCCACACTGCCAAGGGAGCTCAGCTGTGCGGCGGTCTCCGGATCCAGCGCGCCGCCCTGGATCAGTGCGGCGTTGACCTTCGACTTGGGGTCCAGCAACAGGCGTGCGTTATCAATGGAACCCTGGGTGTGGATGTTGGTGGCATCGATCCCCTGTTCGCGAAAGGCCCGGTTGATGTTGTCGACGGTGATCGCATAACTGCCGGAAGGTCGCCCAGAGGCAATACGGACCTCGGTCGGGGGGAAGGGATCCAGGAACAGAAACCCGGCAACAATGAGGGCGGCAACCGCCAGAAAAGCGATCTTCTGTTCGCGCAAAGACGCAGCCATGGCCGCGCTTTCATGGCGGACCAGGAGTTGGAGGTAGCGTCGGAGGTTCATCCCGGCAAGTCAGAGGATTTGAAGTGGATCGGTCATAATGCGCGTTTTGCCGACGAGTTTATACGACATGCGGAAGTTTCTGATCACACGGGTGCCTGTTTTTGTCGTGGGTCTGCTGGTGGCGCTGGCAGTCCCTGCGGTTCATGCGCAGCTGCCACAGCTGCTTCCCAGCAAGCCTCAGGCCTCGGCGAAACCGGTCACGGTGGTGCCGGTAGATCCGGCCAAGGAGCTGGTGCGTGTTCAGGGCCAGCTGAATGAAGCCCGCGACGCCATGGCACGTATTCAGGCACAGCTTAAACGCCCCTCGTTGCCGACCAGTGTTCGTAACGAGCTGCTCAAGCAATTTAATCTGCAGCAAACGTTAGCGGATCGCTACGCACAACAGGCCGATAGCCTCCGACAGTTACAGGTGCTCACCCAGAATATTGCGGATGCCCGTCAGCAGCTGACCGATTGGGCACCGCCTGCTGGCTCGCCGCCATGGCCTATCACCGATGGCGATAAGGTGCGTAATGACATGCTGGGCTACCAGGCCCGCATCAAGCAGCTGGTTAGGGAATCGACCGCGCTGTCTGAACAGCTGGTCACCCTAGCCAAGCAGCAGCATGATGCCGAGACCCAGTTGCGGCAACTGCAGGAGAAGCTGGGCGCCACCGCCCCGGGAAGCGCGGCCAAGTTGAATGACAGTGATAGCAACAGGCTGGCCACCAAACGCGTGGAGGTTGCACTGAAGAGTGCCCTGTTGTTGCGCTCCGATCTGGATCGACAGATCAAGGACAAGCAGCGCGAGCTCCTGGAAACCAAATTAGCCAGCGTTGAAAAAACCTGGGCGTATTACGAGGGCCGCTTTGCGCTGACGCCCGAAATTCTCGCGGCGGCCAAGGGAGATCTGCAAACGGTCATCGACCGGGATCGGGATCTGGAGGTGGGTGCCCTGAGTGCTTCCGAAGCCGCCTTGGCCAAATTGTCCAAGGCACAGGCTGATTATGACGCCGTTGATCCGGCAAAGGCATCACCGGACCGTATGAAGCGGGTGCGTGCGGCGCTGTCGATTGCCCAGTCCAATGAACTGACCGCCCGCAGCGAAGTGGATCGCCTGCGTCAATTGATCGAGCTGGGCGGTTATGGTCTATTGGTATGGGATGCCCGCGCCAAGATCTACGAGGACCCTCGTCCGGATGCGGCAGTGATGGCCGACATTGTCAAACGGGTTGAGGTTGGGAAGGTGCGCGTTCAGCAGGCCCGGGGGTTCCTGCAACAGACGCTGAATAACGAGGAACAGGAAGCCTTTGATTTGCGCGAGGCCAGCGTCACCACAAAGGACCCGCTGGATCGTCAGGTGCTGGCGGCCAAGCTTCAGGCCGCCAATGCCCAGACTGATGCCGCACGATCGATCATGGCGGCACTGGACAAGTTCGACCAGTTTCTTGAGCTGCTGCACGATGAGCTGGGGATTAGCGAGAATCATCAGACCCTGACCGAGCGGATCAAGGGCTACTGGCAGCGCGCCGTTAGCCTGAGCGCGGTCGTCTGGAATTACGAGCTCTTTACGGTTGACGATTCGATCGTTGTTGATGGCAAGGAGGTCAAGACAACGCGTAGCGTGACCGTAGGCAAGAGCATCGGCGCTATTGGTATCCTGCTTTTCGGCTTCCTCATGGTGTCCTGGCTGATTCGTTCGGCGATGGGTATTGCCGTGCGCCGGATCGGGCTCAAGTCTTCCGTGGCGACGCTGATTCGTCGCTGGCTGATGGTCATTGCCACCCTGACCCTGATCGTGCTCAGTTTCAACCTGGTCCAGATTCCGCTCAGTGTCTTTGCCTTTCTGGGCGGTGCGCTGGCTATCGGCATCGGTTTTGGCACCCAGAATCTGCTCAAGAACCTGATGAGTGGCGTCATGCTGCTGGTCGAGCGCCCGATCCGGATTGGCGACCTGGTCGAGATCGACGGGGTTCGTGGGCGCGTGACCTCGATTGGTATCCGGTTTTCGACGATCCATGGGGCGGACGGCATGGATACGTTGATTCCCAACAGCGAACTGGTCGAGAAAAAGCTGACCAACTGGACCTTTGTAACGCCCGATGTGCGGCGTGAGATCAAGGTGGGCGTGGCTTACGGATCAGACCCGGTGCAGGTGAAAAACCTGCTGCAGGCAGCGGCCCGGGAGCATCCCGATGTCATGCACAGCCCGGAACCTCGGGTGGTGCTCGATGATCTGGCCGATAGCGCGCTGCTCTTTACGCTGCGCTTCTGGATCCGTCTGGACCAGGGGCTGGACGGCCGGGAGATTGACAGCGATCTTCGCTGCGAGATCCTGCAGAAGCTGGCGGCCGCGGGGATTGAGGTGCCGTTCCCGCAACGTGACGTCAATCTGAAGGCGGCGGAGCCCCTATCTGTCCGGATTGAATCCTAGTGTTGTAGGCGCGCCACAAATTACACTGGATGCAATCGGTTTACGCGCTGTAAGCCTTAAGTAAGTCTTAACAGGCAACATTGCTGAGCGCAGAAGTACGGCGGTGGGTGGCGTCTGAAGCTTTAACCCCCTCGGGCGCTGCCACAACTACACAACCACAGGAGGGAATATGCAACATTCTCATGACGCCCAAGGCTACTGGAAAGCCACACTGGGCCTCCTGACCAAGATCCTAGTCGTCTGGTTCTTGGTCTCGTACGGCGCAGGCATTCTATTTGCCGGCGCGCTGGACAGCATCAAACTGGGCGGTTATCCGCTCGGCTTCTGGTTTGCCCAGCAAGGTTCCATGTATGCCTTTATCGCCCTGATTTGGTGGTATCGCGCAAGCATGGGTGCCATCGACCGTGAATTCGACGTTCACGAAGAATAAGGAGAGCCCCAAACATGGAACTACAAACAACTATTTATCTGGTCGTCGGCCTGACCTTCGCGCTCTACATCGGTATTGCGCTGTGGGCTCGTGCCGGTTCGACCAGTGAGTTCTACTCGGCGGGTGGCCAGGTTGGCCCCGTCATGAACGGTATGGCAACTGCCGCTGACTGGATGTCGGCAGCCTCCTTCATCTCCATGGCGGGTCTGATCTCGAACATGGGTTATGGTGGCGGCCTCTTCCTGATGGGCTGGACCGGTGGCTATGTGCTGCTGGCCATGCTGCTGGCTCCGTACCTCCGTAAGTTCGGTAAGTTCACTGTGCCGCAGTTCATTGGCGATCGCTTCTACTCGAAGACCGCATCGACCGTGGCCGTGGTCTGTCTGCTGACCGCTTCGATCACCTACATCATCGGTCAGATGACCGGTGTGGGCGTGGCCTTCTCGCGCTTCCTAGGTGTGACCAGCGAAACCGGTATTTACGTCGGTATGGGTATCGTGTTCATGTACGCCGTGTTCGGCGGCATGAAGGGCATTACCTACACGCAGGTTGCTCAGTACATCGTGCTGATCCTGGCCTACATCATTCCGGCCATCTTCATCTCGATCGCGCTGACTGGCGTGGCGATTCCGCAACTGGGTCTGGGTGCCAACCTGGCCGGTACGGATGTGCCGCTGCTGACCCGCCTGGATCAGGTCGTGACCGAGCTGGGCTTTAGCCAGTACACCACATCGCTGCCGGGTAGCAAACTGAACATGTTTGTCTACACCCTGTCGCTGATGATCGGTACCGCGGGTCTGCCGCACGTGATCATGCGATTCTTCACCGTGCCGTCGGTGGCCGCTGCCCGTTCGTCGGCTGGCTGGGCGCTGATCTTCATCGCTCTGCTCTACACGACGGCTCCGGCTGTTGCTGGTATGGCCAAGTTCAACCTGATCGGCACCGTGAACGCGAATGCCAAGTCGGGTGGCGATGTCTACGCACCGGAAGCTTCGCTGGTTTACGAACAGCGTCCTGACTGGATGAAGCGCTGGGAACAAACCGGTCTGCTGAAGTGGCAGGATAAGAACGGCGACGGTCGTATCCAGTACTACAACGACAAGACCAAGAACCAAGCTGCTGCTGACAAGGCAAATGCCGCTGGCTGGAAGGGCAACGAGCTGACGATTAACGCCGACATCATCGTGCTGGCCAACCCGGAAATCGCCATGCTGCCGAACTGGGTGATCGCCCTGGTCGCAGCCGGTGGTCTGGCTGCTGCGCTGTCGACCGCTGCTGGTCTGCTGATGGCCATTTCTGCTGCAATCTCGCATGACCTGATCAAGAACGTGTTCATGCCGGAAATCAGCGAAAAGGGTGAACTGATGGCAGGTAAGATCGCTATGGCCGTGGCCATTGTGATCTCGGGCTATCTGGGTCTGAACCCCCCGGGCTTCGCAGCCGGTACCGTGGCTCTGGCCTTCGGTATTGCCGCCAGCTCGCTGTTCCCAACCATCATGATGGGTATCTTCTCGAAGAAGATGAACAAGGAAGGCGCCATGGCAGGTATGCTGGCCGGTCTGTTCATCACCCTGTTCTACGTGTTTGCACACAAGGGTATCTTCTTCATCAAGGGTACTGAGTACACCGACCTGATCGGTGGCCCGAACAGCTTCTTCGGCATTACGCCGGAAGCCTTCGGTGCCGTGGGTGCTCTGGTCAACTTCATCGTCGCCATAGTGGTCGACAAGATGACTCCGGAACCCCCTGAGCATATCCAACACATGGTCGAGTCTGTGCGTATCCCGCGCGGTTCGAAGGCTGTGGATGGTGCTCACTAAGGAGCAACGAGGAAAGCGGTACCGGTTCCAGCCGGTACCGTGATGCAAAGAGCGGCCCTGCCTTGGCAGGGCCGTTTCTCATTGAAAGAACCAAATTTATTTGAGCCGAGCCACGGGTTTTTCTAGGTTAGAATCTGAACCTTATTCATTGAAAGTCTGATGCATGGTTTTTGATATTAGTACCGCGCTGAACTGGCTGCTGTTTCTGGCGCTATTTCCGATTGCCTTCTTTTGGTACCGGCGTGCTTGGCGTATTTTCGTCAAGCGTGATTTTTCCGAGGTGGCGCTGAAATCCGGAATGCCCCCTAAGAACCCTGAGAAGTTTGCGCCGTTTTCGGGCGTAGTCAATTTGGTCGGTGCGTTGATCGTCAGCTTTACGATCTTTGGCGTGCTGAGTGGCACCATGGCCTATGAAACCTGGTCCGCGCTGGCGGGCTCTACGATCTGGATGAAGATCATTTTTGACTTTATCATCCGCCGGCACGCCCATATGGAACCGTGGGGCCGTAAGAAAAAGACAGACGATACCCAGGCCGAGGTAGCCGATAAGTAAGCGTGTTCCCGCCCGAGTGGGGCGGCAACGGATCAGAGCTGGTAAGTCATCTTGAGGCGGGTCTGGATCAGTTTGGCTTGCTTGAAGGCCTCGATCAGCACCCGGCGGTCAATCTGGTTGAGCTCTTTAACCGGAAGCAGGTTGTCACCCGCGCGCCCCTGACCAATCTCTTGATGCTGATGTCGTAAGCGCAATAGCTGAATGAAGTGGAAGGCCTCGAGCAAGGCATCGAGGTCATTGCCGGCGCCCCCGCGATAGTGCGCCGTCTTACGTAGGCGCTCATCGGTATTGGCATCGGAGACGCCGTGGGTGATGGCCATGACTCGTGCCGCATCAACAAAAAGGCGAGCTCCCGAGATCTTGAGATCGATACAGGGGCGGTCATGGGTATCAGCGACGGTGCTGAAGTCTCGGAACGTGCCGAGAGGCGGTGTGGCCGTCAGGGCATTCTCCGCCAACATGCGCTGAAAACCCGGGCTGTTCGTGCTTTCAGCGAACAGGTGGGCATGCATCTGGTCGGCCAGGTCGTGCCGCCCATAGAGCGGCCGGAAGTCGAAGAAGATGGTGGCGTTGAGCAAGGCCTCGGGCTTGGGAGTCATCACCCACTGAGTGAACTGCTGTTTCCACTCGCGCAGTGTAAGGCACCATTTCGGATTGCTGGCCATGATCTCGCCCTTGCAAAGCGGGAAGCCGATGGTATCGAGGTCCTGGTTTACGGCACGGGCAAACGCCAGTAGGCGGTTGCGGGTGGCTTCGAGATCGGCGCCTTCGGGCAGCAGGAAGACGATGCCGTTATCTTGATCGGTGGAGACAGTCTGTTCTTCACGCCCTTCCGAGCCAAAGGCCAGCCAGCTCCACTCGATGTCATCGAGATTGTGCTGGCGCAGATTCAGGTGAATGACGCGCTCGGTGATGGCATCGTTCAGGGTGGAAATAAACCGGGTCAGCTGAGCGGCAGCCACGCCTTGGGCCAGCATGACGAAAGCGGTGTGATGCACATCGCGCAGGGCGGCTTTGAGATCGTAGGCATTTTCGGCGGCATCAATGCTGCGGCGAACCTGGCCGAGTCCGGTGCGCTGCAGGGCAAAGAGATCTCTCTCGGAGATCACCCCGGCTAGGCGGCCATCATCATCTACGAGAAGGAGATGGCGAATCCCCTTGGAGGCCATGGCGAGCATGGCGTCATAGGCCGAGGCCGATACCGACATGACGGTCGGTTCTGGCGTCATGACGTCGCTGATGGGTTGTTCCAGGGGCGTTTTGGGGAGCACGATCCGGCGCAGGATATCGGTCTGGGTAAGGAGCCCGATGGGTCGGTTCTGCGCATCCGTGATGATCATCGAGCCGATGTTTTCTTCACCCATCCGGGTCACAACCGCCTCGATGGTGGCATCGGCCGGCATGGCCACGGGCGGGCGTTTGATCAGTTCGGCCAGCCGGGTGTTCAGGGATTGTTGTTCATTGGCTTTCTGGGCATAAAAAGCCTGGAGCTGCTTGCGTGATTCATCAATTAGCCGCGCCAGGTAGCTATTGCAGTGGCGGGCAAAGCTCGGGCTTAGGTCCAGCAGGGCCTTGAAGTCGGACGCGGGAAGTTCTGCTGCTTCCACCGGCGTGGCGGCCGTAAAAATGAAGGCTGAGGGCTGCCCCATGGACAGGGCACGAATCGGAAAGAATTCGCCGGGGGAAAGCGTGAGCGGGCCATCCGGATCGCTATTGTTCGGGTCGTTGGCGCGTACTTTACCCTCAACGATGATGGTCAGCACTTTGGGTGCTACGCCATCGGGCATCAGGATGATCTGCCCGGCATCAAAGTGCCGCGTTTTAACCTGGCGCAGGAGCAGTTCACGTGCTTCGGGCTCCAGCTGGTTGAAGGGAGGGTGTTGCGCGAGTCGCGTTAGAAAATCAGCAGACGACATCAGAAGACTCCGAGACGAGTTGGTTAGAACTTGGCTTAACTTTTGCATTTTACGCCTCTGCACACCGTGCCCATGGTCTGCTGCGAATAGCATGGCGCAAAGCCTTGTCTGGCGCGGAGCGCAGGCCGTGCGATGCTATAATTTCTAGCGTTTGCGCGCCGTGAGCGCGCCCCACTGACTGTGTTACTGCTACCGCCCTGTTCGATGTCCCTTCACCTGATCGGTTTGAATCACCATACGGCCCCTCTGGCGATCCGGGAACGTGTGGCTATTGCCGCTGAAGAGGTCGGGCATGCCCTGAATGCGCTGCGTGAGCGGGGGGCGGCCAACGAGGCGGCAATTCTATCCACCTGTAACCGGACCGAGCTCTATGTCGAGGGCCATTCTGTTGATGCGGTGCTGGCCTGGTGGATGCAGCATGCGGGCATGACGCTTGAAGATGCCCAGCCTTACTTGTACCAGCACACCGAGCAGGATGCCGTGCGCCAGGCTCTGCGTGTGGCCGCCGGGCTGGATTCGATGGTGCTGGGCGAACCGCAGATTCTGGGTCAGATGAAAGAGGCGGCCCGCACGGCCGAGCAGGTCGGGGCGCTCGGCAGCCACCTGCATCGTCTTTTCCAGCATGCCTTTGCGGTTGCCAAGGAGATCCGCACCAACACCGGTATTGGTGAAAGTGTGGTGTCGATGGCCGCGGCATCAGTGCATCTGGCCGAACGGATTTTTGACGACCTGCAGGCGCAGTCCGTGTTGCTCGTGGGTGCGGGCGACATGATGGAGCTGTGTGCCACCCATTTTGCCGGTGCCGGGCCGCGGCGCATGGCAGTAGCCAATCGCACCCTGGAACGGGCGAGCCGGCTGGCCGAGCAGGTCAATGGCGAATCCATGCGCCTGTCGGAAATGCCGGATGTCCTGCATCAGTTCGATGTGGTGATTTCCTGTACGGCCAGCTCACTCCCGATTATCGGTCTGGGTATGGTCGAGCGGGCGCTCAAGGCGCGCCGGCATCGCCCGATGTTCATGGTGGATTTGGCAGTGCCGCGCGACATCGAGCCGGAAGTAGCAGCGCTCAATGATGTTTTCCTCTACACGGTGGATGATCTGGCCGGCGTAGTGCAAACGGGGCTGGCCTCGCGCCAGGCGGCGGTGGTCGATGCCGAAGCCATCATCGCAGCCAGAATCGGGGAGTATCTGGATTGGCATGCCCGGCGCGCCCATGTGCCCGTGATCCAGTCATTCCGTGAGAGTGCCGCGCAGTTAAGGACGCAGGAGTTGGCTCAGGCTGTCAAGCGCTTACAACGGGGCGATTCGCCGGAACTGGTGTTGGAGCAGATGGCGGTGCGATTAACCAATAAGTTTCTGCATGGTCATATGGGGGCGCTGAATCGGGCGGATGCCGAATCACGGGATGCACTGCAACTGGCCATGCGCCAGTGCATGGCGGTCTGGGAGGGCGAGCGCGAGACCGACACAGCGTCTGACCGCCTATCGACCAATGCACCAGAAGGCCCGGACGCCAGCGCATGACGCCCTGGCTGCTTAGCTACATTACCCTGGGCCTGGCCTCCGGGTTCATTGCCGGTCTGTTCGGGGTAGGGGGTGGTTTGACCATTGTGCCGATTCTGCTGATGTTGTTTCAGGCGCAAGGCTTTCCGCCCGATCAGATCATGCATATGGCGCTGGGAACAGCGATGGCCACCATTGTTGTTACATCGGTTGCTAGCGCACGGGCTCACCATCAGCATGGCGGCGTCCGTTGGGATATTGTCCGTGGCATGGCACCGGGTCTGGTCGCGGGTACCCTATTTGGCAGCCTCTTTGCCAGCCGTGTGCCGACTCAAGGCCTAGCGGTGGTATTTACCGGAATCGTCTATTGGGCTTCACTCCAGATGCTGCTGGACCTCAAGCCGAAGCCGACGCGTCAATTACCCGGTCAGGGCGGGTTGCTCGGTGTGGGCGGACTGATTGGTGGTGTATCCAGTCTGGTCGCCGCAGGCGGTGGCTTTCTGTCGGTCCCTTTCATGGTGTTCTGTAACGTGAATATCCGGCAGGCCGTGGGCACCTCGGCTGCGCTGGGTTTCCCCATCGCGGCAGCGGGTGTGATCGGGTATGTCGCCGGTGGCTGGCGGGTGAGCGACCTGCCCGGCCCGAACCTTGGGTTTGTTTATCTTCCGGCGTTTCTTGGCGTGGTGCTGGCCACCATCTTCATGGCCCCGGTGGGTGCTCGTCTGGCGCAACGTCTCCCCGTGAAACAGCTCAAGCGTGCCTTCGGTGTGTTGTTGGCACTGCTGGCCAGTAAGATGCTCTGGGGGCTTTGGGCCTGAAGATAAGGCCTCGCGTCTGATGCTGCGCGCACGAGGGAAGCCGTGCGTACGGTACAATGCCGGGCTGTTGCGGGTGTGGTGAAATTGGTAAACACAGCAGACTTAAAATCTGCCGGCGAAAGCCTTGCCGGTTCGATTCCGGCCATCCGCACCAATTGACCTGTGTGCCTATGAAACCCAGCCTAAAAGAAAAACTGCGCCAACTGGCCGAGCGTTTGCAGACGCTGGACCAGCGTCTGAGCGAACCGGATGTCCACAATGATCTGGACGAGTTTCGCCGGATTTCCAAGGAACGGGCCGAAATCGAGCCGGTCGTGACCTTGTATGGCAGTTATTGTCAGCGCATGGCCGATCTGGAAGCGGCAGAGGCGATGTTGTCGGATCCCGACATGAAGGGTTTTGCGCAGGAAGAGATCGCGGCTGTCAAAGAGGACCTGCCGGGGCTGGAGAATGAGCTGCAGACCCTGCTACTGCCGCGCGACCCGAATGACGATAAGAACGTGATTGTCGAAATTCGCGCGGGAACAGGCGGTGATGAGTCGGCTTTATTTGCCGGCGATCTGTTCCGGATGTATGCCCGTTTTGCCGAGCGTCGGCGCTGGCAGACCGAAGTTATTTCCGCCAGCGAATCGGATCTGGGCGGCTACAAGGAAGTGATTTTTCGTGTCCTGGGTCAGGGGGCCTATTCGGCACTGAAGTTCGAGTCCGGTGGGCATCGCGTGCAGCGGGTCCCGGAGACCGAGACCCAGGGTCGCATCCATACCTCAGCCTGTACCGTGGCGGTGATGCCGGAAGCGGATGCCCTGGAAGCGGTGACCATTAACCCGGCGGATTTGCGCATTGATACTTTCCGGGCATCAGGGGCCGGCGGCCAGCACATCAATAAAACCGATTCGGCCGTGCGCATTACCCACTTACCAACGGGTACCGTGGTCGAGTGTCAGGACGGCCGCTCGCAGCATCAGAACCGCGATCAGGCGATGCGAGTGCTGGTGGCGCGGATTGAGGATCAACGGCGTCGCGAACAACACGCCAAGGAGGCGGCGACCCGTAAGAGCCTGATCGGCAGTGGTGACCGCTCCGAGCGCATCCGGACCTACAATTTTCCGCAAGGTCGCCTGACCGATCACCGGATCAATCTCACGCTCTATAAGTTGGCGTATCTGATGGACGGCGATCTGGACGAACTGGTGAAGGCGCTGGCTGCGGAGCACCAGGCCGAGCAGCTGGCGGCGTTGGCCGAACAGGACTGACGCTATGACGCCGGAGGGATTTCTGGCCTCCCGTCCGGCACGATCCGGCCTTAAGCGGTCGGCCGCTATGGCCTGGGCACGAAACGCGATTGATCGCCTTGATGCGCGGTTGTTACTGGAGCATGTGACAGGTTGTTCGGCGGCAACGCTGCTGGCGTATCCCGAGCAGGTGTTAAGTGAAGCTGAGGTTGATGCCTATGTGGCACTCGTCGTGCGCCGGCAGGGGGGTGAACCGCTGGCCTATCTGACGGGAACCGCCGGCTTTATGGGTGGCCTACTGCGGGTCTCGCCCGCGGTGTTGGTGCCCCGTCCAGAAACCGAAGAGTTAGTGAGCTGGGCGCTGAATTGTCTCGCGGAAGTCGAGTCGCCCCGTGTCGCCGATCTGGGGACCGGTAGTGGGGCCATTGCCCTGGCGCTGGCCGCGGCGCGACCTGATGCACAGATTCTGGCCGTGGATGTTTCCGCAGAGGCGCTCGCGGTGGCCGAACAGAATCGGGATGCCTTGGGTCGACACCAGGTTGAACTCTGCTGTGCCAGCTGGCTGACAGGCGTAGTACCTGAGCCTCGCTTTGATCTGATTGTGAGTAATCCGCCTTATATTGCCGCCACCGACCCCCATCTGGCGGGGGATGGGGTACGTTTTGAACCCCGTGGTGCATTGACGGATGAAGCCGATGGGCTGGAAGCTTATCGTGAACTCGCATCGCAGGCGTTCCCCCGTCTTAAACCGGGTGGCTGGCTGCTGGTGGAGCATGGCCATGATCAGGCAGCGGCGGTGGCTGCACTATGGTGCAATGCTGGTCTGGTGACGATTGAAAGCCGGCGCGACCTGAGCGGCAACCCGCGTATGAGCGGGGGACGCAAGCCCTGGTTGACCGAAATGCCCCTGACCGGCGGGGGACCGCATGGCTGAGCGGCATTTCTGGCAGGGCTGGCCGATGGCGCTCCGCTGGGCGGTGGGCCTGTCGTTGGCCATCCACTTGTTGGTCATTCTACCGCTGACACTGATGCTGGAGACACCGATTGCCATGCCTCAGGCGCCGTTGAGCGCGGTGCTTAAGGGGCCGGGAGCGCAGGTGGTGGACGCCCGCAAGACGGCCCCTCGTCCGGCACCGGTATCCGCCGGAGACACGGCCCGTTCAAGCCGACAACCTGCTAAACCACCCCCCCAGAAGCCTGATCAGGATCGGTCGGCGCCAGCCCCGAAGTCCGGGCAAAGTGCAGTGGGCGTGCCACAGGGCGATACGACCGCGCCAGCGAACGCGGCCTCACGGGCCGAGAACGTGGGTGGTGCGCCGGATCGGGCACGGGAAGGGCTAGAAGCCGATGCTCTGAATCGTTATCGCCTAGCGCTCGGCGCCGAGGCACGTAAGGCCCGGCGGTACCCTGAGGTATCCCGGACCCGCGGACAGGAGGGCACGACCGAAGTCTATGTGGTGCTTTCCCGTTTCGGCGGTGGCCCCCTTGTGGTGGCTGGCAAGAGCAGTGGCTCGCCGACGCTGGATGAGGGGGCACTGGTAATGGTCCGGGTTGCTGCCGAGCGAACGCCTGTCCCGCCCGAGTTACAAGGGCGTAATTTGAAGATTCCGCTCAGGATCCGCTTTACGCTGGATGATTTCTAAATCTGTGGTTTTTTTGCGCCAGGTCAAAGAATTGCCGCTTGAAATTCCGCCTTTAGCCATGATGTGGTGCAGCAAAGTGTTATAATTCATTGATTTTATTCATACGGCATAGCATGCTGTATGCGTAGTGGGAGTCTCTGATCGCCATGCGATCGTGCTGAGTCCCGACGTTTTTCGCCAATCGAGGAGAGTGTATTTATGTACAACGGACTGATTGATCTGCCCTGGTGGGGCTATATCGTGTACACCCTGATCGTGACGCATATCACGATTGCTGGTGTGACCATCTATCTGCATCGCCATTCCGCGCACCGTGCGCTGGATCTGCATCCTGCCGTCGCACATTTCTTCCGTTTCTGGCTCTGGCTGACCACCGGCATGGTGACCAAGCAATGGACCGCCATTCACCGCAAGCACCACGCCAAGTGCGAAACGCCGGAAGATCCGCATAGCCCGCAAATCGTGGGCCTGAAGAAGGTGCTGTGGCAGGGTGCCGAGCTGTATCGGGCCGAAGCCAAGAATGACGAGACCATGAAGCGCTACGGTGCCGGTACGCCGGATGACTGGATGGAGCATCACGTCTACAGCCACTCGGTGGTGGGTGTATCGATCCTGATGATCATCAACCTGGTGCTGTTCGGACCGATCGGTCTGACCATCTGGGCCGTGCAAATGGCGTGGATTCCGTTTTGGGCGGCCGGTGTCGTCAATGGCGTGGGCCACTTCTACGGTTACCGTAATTTCACCTGTCCGGATGCATCGACCAACCTGTTCCCCTGGGGCATCATCATCGGTGGTGAAGAGCTGCATAATAACCATCATGCCTTCGGGACTTCGGCCAAGCTGTCGAACAAGTGGTACGAGTTTGATATTGGCTGGTTGTATATCCGCACCATGGAGATGCTGGGTCTGGCCAAGGTCAAGAAGGTGGCACCGCGTCCGAAGCTGGGTGCGGCAACCGCAGGCGTCAGCGCCGAAACGCTGGATGCCGTGATTACGCACCGTTTTGATCTGATGACCAACTACGGCAAGGCCATCCGCCACGAGTTTGCCCGGACGCTGGAACAACACAAACATGACCATTCGATCGCCGACAAGAAGACGCTGCGTCAGGCATCGCGCTGGGTGACCGGTGATCTGGATCAGATGCCGGCCGAACTGCGTCAACCGGTCGACAGCGTTCTGGCCGAAAGCCCGGCGCTCTCGAAGCTGTGCGCTATGCGTGCCCAGCTGGTCGCGATCTGGGAAAAGACCAATGCTTCGCGTGAGCAGCTGGTACAGAGCCTGCAGGAGTGGTGCAAGCAGGCCGAAACATCCGGCGTGCGTGCGCTGGAAGATTTGTCGGTTCGCGTGCGTCGTTACGTGGTCTGACACCGCTCTCGGCACAAATGAAAACCGCTGGCCTGGCCAGCGGTTTTTTCTTGTAACTTGGCCCTAGCGGTTTCCCTTGGCTCGGTTGTGAGTCACGCAGAGCATTTGGCAGTTCGAAAGGTCCGTGCTGCCACCTTTGGACCACGCCGTCACGTGGTCGGCATCCATATCTTTGAGCGCCCAAACTTTCGTCGCATCAGCACTATGGCCTACAGCGCACAGTGGGCAGTTCGACTTGCCTGCGGCCTCTGCCAGTGAAGTCTGCCGCTGATAGGCTTGCCGTATAGTTTTATCATCGAACATGCGGACATCAAGTAACTGCGTCTGTTTCTCACCGCAAAGCAGGAATTCGTAAACTCCTTTCGAATTGTGGACAGCAGGGTCGCTACGTAACTCGGCCAGCCTTGCCTCAAGAACGGTTGGATTGTAGGGTTTATTGTGGTGTTCCTCGTAGAGTCGCCCCCATTCCAGGCCGCGCATCTCCCTGTCGGGCGATCTAATGAATACACTGCCGATCCAATCGATAACAGATGTGAAGTAATTCTTCAGTTCATCTAGATCGATGTCATGCCTATGCTCCGCCATGTAACGGTCGATGCTAATGTTTTTAGATGCGGCGATCCAACTTAGTGCAATCTCCAATACCTCTTGGCGTTTTGGGTCGCCTTTGACATACGCAGCCCACTTCTGCTGAAGCGCATTACCTGAATTTGAGAAATACGCCTTTGAAGCAGTCACGAATGAACCAGAATAAAGCGCGTTCAGCAATTCCTGGTTGTTCAGTGGCACACCAGAGATGTTAATGGTCTCAAACCACTTTTTAATTTCCGGCTCCGTGCCATTGCAGACATATACCAACAACGCACTGTTTAGAATCTTGTTGCGGTCTTCCTGGGGTAGCGATGAGAACGTTTGCTCCTTTCCATCGCGCTTGATTGCGAACTTGCCTGTCACGAATCGCCCAATGCTCGTGATGCGTTGCTGGCCATCAAGCACCTCTAAATGGCTTCCGCCATCGTTGAAGTAGATCAGGCCAAGTGGATAGCCCTTTAGAATTGAATCAATAACGGCAACATCCTTTTTGCCGTCGCCATAGATGTAGTTTCGCTGGTACTCGGGCTGTATGACGAGCGTCCCGGAGAGGCCGTACAAGCCCTTGCCTTCGAATTCATTGTAAACGAACCCATCGGTTATATCTTTCACCGTGTACTGTTTGAGATCAGTTTTCATGGGGTGGTCTTCTTTCGGATCAATAGGCGAGCATAGGTACTTTTGTATCTGCCATTAGCGAGTTTGATCGCAGCGCGACGGTTTAAGTCGCCTGCATTCGAAATGTCACTCTTGTCGTACTCTCGTAACTTGAGACCGTACTCGTCGCCCCTGTCTGTAATTCCCATGATCTCGAATTGGTCTGGGTTGTACTTGTCGAGGTATGTGATTGGAACGCCCATGGCACCGACATAATCTGCTGGAATGGCATCTGTGAATGGGACTTCGATTGCATCGTAGTTATCGTATTTAAGATATCCAACCCCACGAACTTCCTTATGCTTGCTGAATTTGGTGTTGTCTTCCATCGTCATGAGCCGGAGTGGTTCGTGGCGCCGACCATGATCAATGTTGGTAAACCATCGAACGCCTTTAACCCGGATGTACTTGGTACCGTCGTCATCAACGCGGAACCCCGCAGCAAGCAGAGGGTAGCTTTCAGGCACCCGAAACTCTCGGTCACCACTTGTGATCGTTGGACCCAGCCAGAGAAGGTTATGTTGAATAAGCGGAAAAACCTCTTTATAGGTGACGGAGTTGCTTGCACCAATTATTGAGAATTTAACGCCGCCCTCAATGAGCCATGCCACGAATTCACGAAATAGACTGAACGGTGGGTTCGTAATCACAATATCTGCCTCGTCTCGCAGCGCAGTGACTTCCGCGCTGCGAAAGTCGCCGTCACCCTCTAGATATTTCCATTGAAGGTCATCGATGTTGATAACGCCGTCGGCATTTACATCGGTTTTGTCCAAAACGAAAACTCGACCGCGTTCTTTGGACTTCGGCTCGCTGTACTCTGGGCTAAGGGTTTCGAATAGACTTGGCGTGTAAAATGCGCCGCCCGCGTTGCTATTTGGCGCGTAGCTCGTCGAAATCAGTTTTTTGAGCCCGTAGTCCTGAAAGTGCAGCGCAAAGAACTTGGTGAAGTTGCTCCACTCTGGATCATCGCATGGGAGCAAAACCGTCTTGCCACGGAATACATCGGGGTTGTATTCCAGATAGGCGTTCATCTCACGTTCAATATCCGCCCACTGGGTGTAGAACTCGTCGTTTTTGGCTTTTTTAGCTGCCAAAAGATCGGCGTTTTTCGTTCTGGTCATCACATCACTCCTCGGCAGAGTGATGTGACTGCACGGCACGCGTTAGCGTGCGTGCGTGCGTGCGTGCGTGCGTGCGTGCGTGCGTGCGTGCGTTATTCATTATCGGCGTGTTTTTCAAATGTCAAAGTTTTTTGCAGATTTTACGCCATCAGGGCATGCCACAAAAGACAAAGCCCACCGCGAAGGGTGGGCTTTGTGGCGTTTGGGACGCGCTTAACGCTTACTTCAGCTTGGTTTCCTTGTACGGCACGTGCTTGCGTGCTTTCGGGTCGTACTTGGTAATTTCCAGCTTTTCAGGGGTGGTGCGCTTGTTCTTAGTCGTGGTGTAAAAGTGACCGGTACCGGCGCTCGACTCGAGCTTGATCTTTTCACGTCCGCCTTTGGCCATGATGTTCTCCTAGAATTCGGTAAGCAGCTTAGACTTCGCCGCGGGCGCGCAGGTCAGCGAGAACGATCTCGATGCCCTTCTTGTCGATGAGGCGCAGGCCGGCGTTAGAAACGCGCAGGCGCACAAAGCGGTTTTCGCTTTCGACCCAGAAACGGCGGTACTGCAGATTCGGCAGGAAGCGACGCTTCGTTTTGTTGTTGGCGTGAGAAACGTTGTTTCCCACCATTGGGCCCTTGCCCGTGACTTGGCAAACGCGTGCCATGGTTGACTCCTGTTATCCCAAACGGAAAGCCGATGATTATAAAGCTGAAACCGGGTAAAAATCAAGCCCTGTGATGATTTGTCCGTTTTTTCTGGCTTGAGGGCCCGGCACCCGGACGGGATCGGGGGTTCAGGCTAGTTTCCCCCGCTCGCTGAAGGAGTAGGGTTCGCCCAGTCCGGCCACAATGAAGTGATCCAGAACCTGAACATCAACAAGCCTCAGGGCGGCCTGCAGCTGGGTAGTGAGGTGTTCGTCGGCCCCGGAGGGGTCGGCTACGCCGCTCGGGTGGTTATGGGCAAAAATAACCGCCGCCGCATTGTGTTGTAGTGCCCGACGGACCACCTCGCGGGGGTAGACACTCGTCTGGTTGAGCGTGCCGCGGAAAAGTTCTTCACTGGCAATCAAGCGGTTCTGCGCGTCCAGCCAGAGGGCATGAAAGACCTCGAACTCCCGGTGGGCGAGGCTCAGCTGCAGATAGCGACGTACGCTGTCGACGGACGACAGGGAGACGCCCTGGGCCATTTCTTCGCGCAAGGTGCGTCGTGCCAATTCCAGAACGGCAATCAGTTGGGCGGTTTTAGCGGGACCGAGGCCGAGTTTGCCAGTTAACGCCTCGGAGGGCGCCGAGAGTAGGCCATACAAGCCGCCAAACTCGCGGATCAGGCTGTGGGCGAGGGCAATGGCATCCTGGCCGGGCACGCCGGTTCTTAACAGAATGGCCACTAGCTCCGCATCGGATAGAACCTCCGGGCCGCGTTCGAGCAGTTTCTCGCGCGGTCGCTCACTGCTGGGGCGCTCGGTTAGGGACATCGGGTCTCCATTCGTTGAGGCATGGTCTGCCTGCTAAATGTGGATAGAATAGCCCAATACAAGTGCCCTGCTGGGCATCCTGGGATCTTGAGGGTAGTTATGTCTGTTTGCACACATGCGTTGACCGAGTTGGCCGGTAAGAGAATTCTGCTGGGCGTGACGGGGGGTATTGCCGCCTACAAATGTGCCGAACTGGTGCGTCTGCTGAAAAAGGCGGGTGCTAATGTGGTGGTTGGCATGACCGATGCCGCCACCCGTTTTGTGACACCTCTAACCTTTCAGGCGTTATCAGGCAACCCGGTTGTTGTGGATGCCTGGAATCCGGATCAGGGCAATGGCATGCATCATATTGATCTCACCCGCTCGGTCGACCTGATGCTGGTGGCACCGGCCTCGGCCGACTTTATCGCCAGGATGGCGCAGGGACGCGCCAATGATCTGCTTTCGACACTGGTGCTGGCCCGCGATTGTCCGCTGGCGGTGGCACCAGCGATGAACCGGCAGATGTGGTCGAATCCGGCGACCCAGCGCAATATCGCGCAACTCCTCGCGGATGGTGTCGCCATCTGGGGGCCCGCCAGCGGCGAGCAGGCCTGCGGCGAGGTTGGCGAGGGCCGGATGCTAGAGGCCTGCGAATTGCTGGAGTCTGTTGTCTCGGCCATGACCCCCAAGGTGCTGGCCGGTCAGAAAATCGTCATGACCGTAGGGCCGACCTTTGAACCCATTGATCCGGTCCGCGGTATTACCAACCGTTCGTCGGGACAGATGGGTTATGCCATGGCCCGTGCGTTTGCCCAGGCGGGTGCCGACGTGGTGCTGGTCAGTGGCCCGGTGTCTCTTGCAACCCCCCTGGGGGTGCGCCGGGTAGATGTGTTGACGGCCGAATCGATGCGTCAGGCCGTTATGCAGGAAATTGCCCATGCCACGGTTTTTGTGGGGGTGGCTGCAGTAGCCGATTACCGCTCAGTGGATGTGGCCGAACACAAATTGAAGAAGACCGATTCGGAGGCGGCACGGGCAGGCCGGACGATTGCACTGACCACCAACCCCGATATCCTGGCAGAAGTGGCCTCGTTGCCCGCAGCGCCCTATTGTGTGGGCTTTGCGGCGGAAAGCCGCAACCTGGACGAATACGCCGAGGCGAAACGTCGGCGCAAGCGTTTGCCTTTGATCATTGGCAATCTGGTGGCCGATGGTTTGGGTACGGTAGAAAACCGGGTGACGCTGTACGATGATGCCGGTTCTCATCCGTTACCGGTATTGTCTAAATCGGATCTGGCCAGATGCCTCGTGGCAGAACTGGCCAGACGACTTGATGAGATTCGTTGATTCATTGATTGAAGGAATATCACGTATGCACCGTATGGATGTCCGAATTCTTGATGCCCGCCTGCATGACACACCACCGGTCTATGGGACGGCTGGTGCGGCGGGTCTGGACCTGCGCGCCTGCCTCGATGCCCCCTTAATGCTACAGCCTGGGGAGACAGTGCTTGTGCCTTCGGGGATCGCCATTCATCTGGCCGATCCGGGGTTGGCGGCCATGATTCTGCCGCGTTCCGGGCTGGGTCATAAGCACGGTATTGTGCTGGGCAATCTGGTGGGGCTGATTGATTCGGACTACCAGGGGGAAATCAAGGTCTCATTGTGGAATCGAAGTGAGACGGCTTTTGAAATCAATCCGCTGGATCGTATTGCGCAACTGGTGGTGTTTCCGGTGTTACAGGTGTCGATGAATATTGTTGACGCGTTTACCGAGAGTCACCGTGCTGAAGGTGGCTTCGGTAGCACGGGTCATCAATAGGCGAGCCAGCATGACCTTGAGCAAGACACCCACGCCAACACGCCAGGCCAGGATCATTTTTATCGTGGTGATGGCAGCCTATACGCTGTCTTTTTTCCAGCGTTTTGCGCCGGCATCGATTGCACAGGATCTGGCACTGGCCTTTGATACAACGGCTGCCTCGTTGGGTGTTCTGGCGGCCACCTATTTCTACGTCTACACCCTGATGCAGGTGCCGACCGGGGTGCTGGTCGACACACTGGGGCCGCGACGCATTCTGCTGATTGGCGGCGTCATCTCCTTTGTCGGTAGCCTGTGGTTTGGCCTAGCGCCTGATCTGTCGCAGGCACTGATCGGCCGGACCCTGGTGGGTCTGGGGGTGTCCGTGACCTTTATTGCGATGTTAAAGATCATCGCATTGAGCTTCGAGGAGCACCGCTTTGCTTCGTTGACTGGTTTGGGAGTTTTTGTCGGTAACATCGGATCGGTGTTGGCCGGTGTACCCCTGGCCTTTGCTGCGTCGGAAATTGGCTGGCGTTCCGTCTTTGTGGCCGTTGCGGTGGCCTCGCTGCTCTTCGGAACCCTGGCCTGGTGGATGATGCGCAACAGCGCCGCCATGGGCGGCGTCAAGGTTGACCGGACCGTGGTGGTCGGTGGGCTCTGGTCCGTATTAAAAAATCGCCTGAGCTGGGCGCCGGCACTAACCAATCTGGGCATGTGTGGCAGCTATTTCACCTTTGCCGGACTGTGGGCGATGCCGTATCTGACGCAGGTTCATGGCTACAGCCGCAATATTGCGGCGACGCACTTGTCGCTGATGTATGCCGGCTTTGCCGTGGGTTGTCTGGCGCTCGGGATTCTGTCGGATCGGGTCCGGCAGCGCAAGTCGATCCTCATTGCTTCGGCGGCGGGCGCGTGCGTTGTCTGGTGCGTCTGGTGGTGGGGCGGCGCCTTATCGACCGCAACAAGCATGGCCTTGTGCTTTTTGATGGGTTTCTGTTCGGCCGGCTTTAGCCTCACTTGGGCTTGTGCCAAGGAGGTTAACCCCCCTCAGCTTGCCGGCATGTCAACCTCGATTGCCAATGTGGGCGGCTTCTTTGGCGCCGCCGTTATGCAGCCGCTGGTGGGTTGGCTGATGGATCGTGTCTGGGAAGGAACGATGGTCAACGGCGTCCGGCTGTATAGCCTGTCGGACTTCCGCTTCGGTCTGTCGGTGGTGATGGCCCTCGCCTTCTTCGGCCTGATAGCCGCTTTCTTCGTGCGCGAGACCCGATGCAAGAACCTCTGGGTCGAGGCGCAGAAGCAGGCTTGATCAATACGCTTGAAAGCGAGTCCTACGCTTAGGCCTCGAAGACCTCGGCCTTGAGAGCGAGTACAGCGTTGATATGAGCCTGTAGCGGCAAATCGATAGGCAGTCGGGCCTTGGGGGAATCATTCAGCCGGTTGATGTGTTGCAGTCGGCGGTATTCACGATAGGCGCGCTGAGCACCTTCCGCCAGCGCTTGGGGAATGAGCCCGTGGTGCGCGGCCATGCCGAGTAAGGCGATGTTGCCCAGGTTTTCGGTAAGGTCTGGGTGATGGTGCGCGTGCGCAAGGATTAGGAACTGCACGATGAACTCAACGTCAATGATGCCCCCGGGGTCCTGTTTGATGTCAAACGCACCGGGCGTGGCCTTCCCATGCGCGTCGAACATTTTCTGACGCATGGCAAGGACTTCATCGCGGAGTTTGGGAATGTCGCGTTGGGCGCAGAGGATGGTCTTGCGTACCGCTTCGAAGCGGGCACCCAGTGCAGGGTCGCCGGCGACAAATCGCGCCCGTGTAAGGGCCTGATGCTCCCAGACCCAGGCAGACTTTTCTTCATAATCACGGAACCCATCCAGGCTGATGGCGAGCATGCCGGATTCCCCATTGGGGCGGAGCCGCGTGTCGATTTCGTAGACGATCCCGGAAGAGGTTTGTGAAGACAGCCAGGTGGTCAGGCGCTGACCCAGACGCATGTAGGTCTGTGCTGCATCGGGATCGGGGTCGTCAAAGAGATAGACCACATCCAGGTCTGAACCATAGCCCAGTTCCTTGCCCCCCAGTTTGCCGTAGCCGATCACGGCAAAGTGGGGTGTATCGGTATGGCGCTTGGTGAGTTTTGCCCAGACACGCTGAATGGTGCGATCCAGAATGATGTCGGCCAGCTCGGAGAGAAAGTCCGAGATGCGTTCGAGGCTGTGCAAGCCGGCCAGATCCTGAACAAGGAGACGGAACACCTGGGCGTGATGCATTTCCCTTAGGACATTCATTTCCACTTCGGTATCATCGTGTGCCTGTGCGAGGGCACGGTCCAGTTCGACCCGATAGGCGTCGAAGTCGGTGGCGGTATCAAGGAGACGCTGATCGAGCAGCTCGTCGAGCACGAGCGGATGGCGGCTGAGAAAATGGGCCGCCCAGCTAGAGGCACCAACCAGGTCGGCAACGCGTTGCAGGGCAAGCGGGTATTGTTGCAGCAGCGCCAGATACGCACCGCGTCCTGAAATCGATTCGAGAAAGTCGAGGCCTCGCAATAGCGCAGCATCAGGCGACGCGGTCTTGGTCGCCAGATTGATCAGACTACAGGCTGCGGCATCCAGACGCTCCCGGTTGCTGGCTGGAAGTTGCTGATACCGGCTGGATTGGCGGAAGCTTCTGATGCGCGCGACCAGTTGAGCGCCATCCCGATAACCCAGTGATTCGAGCTGCTCTTCGGATGCCTCGTTTGCCTCACTGTTGAGCCAGAGCCCCTGGATGGGAGCTGCGTCATCACTGTCGTTCGGGTCTGAGAAAACGGCCTGAAAGTGTTGACTTACGGTGTCGCGGTGATCGTTAAGCGCCTGATACAACGCCTCCCAGTTGGCATAGCCCATGCTTTCGGCCAAGAGTGCCCGGTCTGTGGGCGATTCGGGCAGCATGTGGGTCTGCGCGTCATCCAGAAACTGCAGTCGGTGTTCAAGTCGGCGCAGGAACACGTAGGCATCGGTCAGCGCCTCAACATCGGTCATCGCTAATTGGCCAGTCGTTCCCAGGCGCTCCAGCACCAGCAGGGTAGGTCGTATCTGCAGGGTACTGTCACGGCCGCCCCGGATCAGCTGGAAAACCTGGGCAATGAATTCAATCTCCCGGATGCCGCCGGGACCAAGCTTAATGTGCTCGGTACGATCCTTACGGGTGACTTCCTGACGGATTTGGGCATGAAGGGCGCGCATGGCATTGATCGCCCCGAAATCAAGATATTTCCGGAAGACGAAAGGGCGGGCAGTGCCCGTGGTGAGTGCCGGCATGCAGGCCGGGTCGCTGTCATTCATCACCCGGGCCTTGATCCAGGCATAGCGCTCCCATTCGCGCCCCTGGGCAATGAAGTAGTTCTCCAGCATGTCGCTGGAGCAAACGAGAGGCCCCGAATCGCCGTTGGGTCTGAGCCGCATGTCAACCCGGAAAACCTGGCCCTCAGCCGTGGTGTCATTGAGGCTGGCGATCAGGCGCTTACCAAGTCGTGTAAAGAAATCGTAGTTGTCGATGCGACCGCCGCCGTCGGGTCGACCCGACGTTTCGCCATCCTCCGGATAAACAAAAATGTAATCAACGTCCGAAGAAACATTGAGTTCGCGGCCGCCGAGTTTGCCCATGCCCACAATCGCCAGATGCAGAGGCGTGCTGTTAGCTGACTGGGGTTGGCCGTAGCGGATTGCGAGGTCATCGTGTAGCCTGTCCAGGGCAAAAAGCGTGGTGACATCGGCCAGATTCGTCATGGTCTCGACAATTTCGGCGAGGCTGGCACCATCGGCTAAGTCCCGCAGAGCGAGGTGCGCCATCACCCGTTGGCGCAGGCGGCGCAAAGCGCTCTGCAGGCAGCCCTCATCGAATGCTGCCTCACTGGAAAACCCTTCCGCCAGATATTGGTGCATCGTGCTGGCGCTGACCGCGCGCCCATCGTGCTGCTCCAACCAGGCCGTGAGCTCGGGCCGGGCTTTAATGAGCTGGTCGACGAAGCGGCTGTGCCGGCAGGTATATGCCAGGCGTTCCGCGAAACTGGCCCCGGAGATGGCAGAGGGGTGCGGTCTGGCAGCGGCGGCAATCGCGGCAAGGGGGTAGGGGCTGGTCATAGTCAACAAGAGAAGCAGAAACGATGGAAAGAAGTGCGTAAAAAGGCGGATGGTTAGCCCAGGGGCGCGAGGAACGAACAGGGATCAGCTAAAATTGTGGCACTAAGCGTTCTTCCGGTCTATCTGGGGGAAAACCGCCGGAAGCCGTGGTTTCCGGATCATATTCAGTTGGGTTTTTCTTGCCGCATTTTTCTTCCCTGCTATTGCGTTGGCTGAAGGGTCCTTTTGTGACGCTGCGGGAGCTGCTTGCCCATCGCCGTCTCCGGATGGCACTGGTCATTGTGATGGGCGTGATCGTGACCGCCTGCGTGACCATTGCCTGCGTTCTGCAGTTCTGGCTTTTCCCCCGCATCAATGACTATCGCTCGGATCTGGCGCAAGAGGTGGGTGCGGCACTGGGCGTTAAAGTCTCGGTGGGCAATCTGTACGGGGCGTGGTCGACCGCGCATCCACGCTTTGTGCTGGATGACGTGGTGGTGTTTGATGCCCGGCAACGCCCGGCGGTGACACTGACCCGGATTGAAGCGACCCTGTCCTGGTGGGAGATGCTCACAGGCAACCTGGGGTTCCGGTCGCTGGCGATTACTGCACCCACGCTTGATTTCCGGCGCGATAGCGACGGCAAACTCTTTCTGGCAGGTCTGCCCCTGGGCGGCGGCGGGGACTTTCGCGTGGATGCCTTGCTAGAGCAGGGAACACTTCAGCTGGCGACAGACCGACTTAGCTGGCGTGATGGCAAACGATCGGCTCCCGAGTTGGTATTGCAGGACGTGCGTGTCAGGATGCGTAGCGGGAATGCCCGGCACCGCTTAGATGTAGCGTTTACACCGCCGGTCGCGTTGGGGAGCCCGTTCAAGGGACGTGCCAAATGGCAGGGCGAGCGTTTCAAGGATTGGCAGGACTGGGAGTTGGAGATCGCACTGCAGATGCAGGATGTCGATCTGGCCGGGTGGAAGCCCTGGGTCGATTACCCGGTCTCAGTGAAGCAAGGGAGAGCGGCCCTGGATGTCACACTGGAGGCCACCGGGCTGAATCTGGCCAAAGCAGACGGGGTGGTGACCCTTTCTGATATCAACGTTCAACTGGCGGATCGCCTGGAGCCCCTGATACTGGAGAAGGCGCGTTCGGAATTCGACTATGTGAAGCGCTCCGGGGGGCAGACGATCAAACTGGCGCTGAAGGGCTTTACGTTTACGGATGCAACCGGGAAGCAGGAGCCCCCGGCCAATATCGCAATCCAGCGCCTGAGTCCCGATGGCGCCTCGGGGCTCAACAGCCGGGTGCTTTTCAAATCGAGCCGGCTCGATCTGGCACGTATCTACCAGTTGTCGACACGCTTGCCGTTGCCGGAAGACACGCAGAAACGGCTGGCCCGAATGAAGCCGGCGGGCATTCTGGAGAATTTGTCCGCCGAGTTCACGTTGACCGATGGTCAGGCCAAGGCCTATGAAGGTCATGCCGAGTTCACCGGTCTGAGCCTGCAGTCTGAGGATGGCCAGCGGTTTGTCCGGGGCCTCTCGGGCAAGGTCGTCCTTGATCAGAACCAGGGGAAGCTGACCCTGGATAGTTCCGGGATGGTGCTTGCCATGCCGGGCGTACTCCCGATTAATGAAGTGCCGCTGTCGGCACTGACGGGCCAGATTGGCTGGGAATTACAGAAAGACAAGTCAGATGCCGCTGACCGGTTATCGGTGTCGATCAAATCCTTACGCATGCTGAACGATGACCTGGAGGCTTTGGTCAACGGTTCGTGGTCCGGGCTGATCTCGTCCGAGGCCAGTGAGCGGGATCGTGCGGGGCTGATCGACATGAAGATCGACTTTGCCAAAGCAAAAACGGAGAGCGGCTGGAAATATGTGCCCCTCAGTGCCTCGGCCGATATTTCCACATGGATGAAGGGTGCAATCCGCGACGGCAGCATTTCCGATTTTCATATCGATATGGAAGGTGCTGTGTGGGATATGCCCTTTGGTTCACCTGTGCCCGGCAGCGCGCCCGGGGCGAGTGAAGCAACGGGGGCCGCGGGTACGTTTGTTCTCGGATTCAAAACCAAGGACGTGACGGTTCAATATGGGGATGGCTATCCGCCCCTGAAGAAACTCGATGCCATTTTTGTGATGAACCAGAACCGTATCAACATCACGGCCAGTGATGGATGGATCAATGAAATGCGCTTCTCAGCCATCAAGGCCGAGATGCCCGATGTGAGCGCCTATGAAAATCATCTGCTGATCTCCGGGCAGGCGACAGGTCCGACAGAGAGTGCCGTGTTGTTTTTGCAGAAGACCCCGGTCGCGGATCATATCCATCACTTCGCAGAGGGCATGGCGGCTAGCGGTAATGGCAAGCTGGACCTGACACTGGATTTGAATCTGCTGACACCTGCAGAGACGAAGATCAGTGGCAGCTACGAGTTCAAAGACAATCGCGTGACGATTCTTGCAGGCGCGCCACCCGTTTCCATGTTGAATGGGAGCTTGCGATTTACCGATCATTCGCTGGATAGCAGCGGACTACAGGGGCAGTGGTCGGGGCAGCCGTTGACAGTACGTCTGGCCACGGATGCCGCAGGAACCAAGATTGAAGCGAGTGGTCGCGCTTCGGCAGCAGAGCTCCGCCAACATTATGGTTGGCCCTTGTTCGAACAGATATCGGGCCAGACGAATTGGGATGCGCATGTCACATTGCGGGCCGGTAAAGCCGATTTGATTCTGCGCTCTGATCTCAAGGGCCTGACGTCTTCATTGCCAGAACCCTTTAATAAAAGTGCGGCCACGGCGTTGCCCCTCACGCTGACACGGCAAACAGCTGCTGGTGCGTTGCGACGTCCTGAGGCGGCCGTTGATCAAGTCTGGCGTGTAGCGCTAGGCAACGCTCTGGCCGGGACCTTCTCGCAGAATGGGCGGGGTCAGGTCGTTCGCGGCCGGCTGGTGCTGGGCTCGGGCTCGTTGCCGTCTGCCGGAGAACACGGCGAACCGGGTATCCATCTGGAGTCCCTACGCCCCTTTAATCTGGATTACTGGATGAAGGCCTTCGGGATGGGCGCGGATGCGCAGGGCGGTAACCGGACTGCGAAAAGTGTCGATCTGAAGGTGCCCATTGTTTTGAAGGCCCCCAGTGTGACCGCATTTGGTCAAAAGCTCCAGGACTTCCGTTTGACCGCGCGCCCGATGGCAGAGCGTCTGTCGGTCCAGGTCAGTAGCAAGGAGTTGCAGGGGGATGTGGAATGGTACGCGCCGGGTACGGAACCCGGAGGCCAGCAGGGATTGCTCAAGGGCCACTTGAGCCGTCTGGATCTGACGGCAGCGGCAGATTCGGCAGGCAGCAGCGCGAAGGGGGATGGTGCGCGGTCAGAGATTGAGAGCCTGCCCGACCTTGCCTTCCGTGTGGATGATTTGCAGTGGCAGGGTCAGCCCTGGGGCAAGTTGAATTTCCGGGCGCGCAACCAGAAGACGGGTGATGCGCATTCGTGGCGAATTGACCCCTTCCAGCTGGATGGACCGGATCTGCGTTTTAGCGGGCGGTTGAACTGGGTCATGCGAAACCAAGGGAGCGGTCGCGGTTCTGCCCGGGAAAATATGACCGCCTTGGACTTCAAAATGCAAAGTCCTCAGGTCGGAAATCTTCTGACCAAGCTGGGGTTTCCGGGTACCGTCAAACGCGGAACGGCCCAGATGGAGGGGCAGGTGAGTTGGCCGGCAAATCCGTTTGCATTCGACCCGGGCAAGCTGTCGGGCAATTTCAAGATGTCGGCCAAGAATGGGCAGTTTGTCAAAATGGATCCCGGTGCCGGTCGCCTACTCGGATTATTGTCGTTGCAGTCGTTACCTCAGCGCCTGTCTCTGGATTTCCGGGATATCTTCAGCGAGGGCCTAGCCTTCGAAGCGATCGAAGGCCGCTTCGATATTCGCGATGGACTGATGAAGACCTCGGATCTGGAAATGGATACGCCAGCAGCGCGGGTACTGATGCGTGGCGAGACCAATCTGGCTGCCCAGACTCAGGATGTCCGGGTGATCGTTCGACCGGCGCTGAGCAATAGCGTGGCGCTCGGGGTGACGGTATTGAATCCGATCGCCGGTGCAGCAACCTTCCTGACGCAGAAGGTGCTGGGCGACCCGCTGAGTCGGCTATTCTCTTACCAGTATCACATTACGGGGACCTGGTCAGATCCGGAAGTGGATAAGGAGTCCTTGCCCTCGAATGTCATGAAGGCGGGTCAGGACATCATGACGATCCCTGTAGATGCGGTTGAAAAAGCCGGCAAGGGACTCTCAGGACTTATCTCTGATGATCCGGATGCGCAACCCGCGACCTTGGCGCCAGCACCGCAACCTGCCGGGGGGAATCCATGAGCGAATCGAGCCGCGAACCCAGTGCCTTGATCCGTGTGGCGGCCGTTCAGATGGTGTCGACCCCGCGGGTGGACGATAACGTGGCGGCGGTTCGGCGTCTGGTCGCCGGTGCGGCGGCCGATGGTGCACGACTTATCGTGCTGCCCGAATTCTTTCCGATGATCGGTGCAACGGACGAGGCGCGCCTGGCTGTTCGCGAGGTGCCGGGCACAGGGCCGCTGCAATCGCTGCTGGCTGAGCTTGCGGCATTGCATCAGGTCTGGCTGGTGGGCGGATCTATTCCATTGCTTGGGAGGGATTCGTCCCGTGCGCTGAATGCTACGCTGGTTTTTGATCCGCAGGGGCAGCAGGTGAGTCGGTACGACAAAATGCATCTGTTTGGTTTCAAGGCTGGTGCCGAGAGTTACGATGAGTCTTTGAGTATCGAAGCCGGTGATATCCCGGTTGCCTTTGATACGCCTTTTGCCCGTATTGGTTTATCCATCTGTTACGACCTACGTTTCCCCGAGTATTTCCGCCAGCTGGGCCACGTCGATATCCTGATTCTGCCCGCGGCCTTTACGGCAACCACCGGTGAGGCGCACTGGGAGGTTCTACTGCGCGCACGCGCCATCGAGAACCAGTGCTACGTCATCGCCAGTGCTCAGGGAGGCCGGCACGAAACCGGGCGCAAGACCTGGGGCCACAGCATGATCATTGATCCCTGGGGCGAGATTCTCTCCGTCTTGCCCAGTGGCGAAGGTTGGGTGTGCGCCGATTTCAACCGTCAGCGTCTTGAAACCATCCGTCACCGCCTGCCCGCATTGAAACACCGTAGAATTACGACATGACGATGCAGAAAACCTCCTCTCAGAACACGCTGGGCCTGGCAGAAAATCTTCTGCTGGAAGCCCATGAACTCACGTCCCCGCAAGTCGAGGGCGTGCTCGGGCATATCCTGGGTGGCCGCGTGGATGATGCCGATATCTATTTCCAGAAAACCCGGTCAGAGGGATGGAGCCTCGAAGAGGGGATCGTCAAGGCCGGGAGTTTCAGTATTGATCAAGGCGTGGGCGTTCGCGCCATCAGTGGCGAGAAGACGGCCTTTGCCTATTCCGATGACGTGTCGTTGCCGTCCCTGAGATCTGCCAGTGCCGCCGTGCGTGAGATTGGTGCAACAGGGGGCAATGCAGCGGGGGTTGAAGTCGCGACGCGAGAAGCGATTGCTGCAGATCGCTATTTGCCGATCGACCCTATTGCCTCGTTGCCGGCACCCGAAAAAGTCGCTTTGCTGGAAAAGCTGGAACATCTGGCGCGGGCGATTGACCCCCGGGTCAAACAGGTAATGGCATCCCTCTCGGGGGAATACGACGTGGTAATGGTCCAGCGTGCCGATGGGCAACGGGTTGCGGATGTTCGTCCTTTGGTCCGGCTAGGGCTCACTGTGATTGTGGAGCAGGATGGACGACGCGAGCAGGGCTACGCCGGCGGCGGTGGTCGGACCGATTACGCTATGTTTACCGATGACTTACTGCAACGTTATGCGCGGGAAGCTGTGCATCAGGCAGTGACGAATCTCGATGCGCGGCCTGCACCAGCGGGTCAAATGCCGGTGGTTCTGGGCCCCGGATGGCCCGGGATCCTGTTGCACGAAGCGATTGGTCATGGGCTCGAGGGCGACTTCAATCGAAAAGGCAGTTCCGCATTTGCCAACCGGATCGGCGAGCGTGTTGCGGCGCCCGGGGTCACTGTGGTGGATGACGGCACGTTGTCAGGTCGTCGTGGCTCGTTGAATGTGGATGACGAGGGTACACCGGCTCAGCGGACTGTCCTCATTGAAGATGGCATTCTGCGGGGGTACATCCAGGATACGCATAACGCTCGTTTGATGGGTGTCGCACCCACCGGCAATGGCCGGCGAGAATCCTATGCCCACTTGCCCCTGCCACGCATGACAAACACCTATATGCTGCCCGGTCAGATGGATCCCAGGGAAATCGTGGCATCGATCGACAAGGGTATTTATGCGGTTAACTTTGGTGGTGGTCAGGTTGATATTACGAATGGAAAATTTGTGTTTTCCATGTCGGAAGCGTACTGGGTCGAAAACGGCCAGATCCAGTATCCGATCAAGGGCGCGACATTGATCGGCAATGGGCCGGACGCGCTGACTCGCGTCAGCATGGTGGGTAACGACCTAGCCCTGGACTCCGGTGTGGGTACCTGCGGCAAGGAAGGGCAGAGCGTACCGGTCGGGGTTGGTCAGCCTACCCTGCGTATCGATGGTCTGACCGTAGGTGGAACCGGGGCAGCGGCTTAGGCGCGCGTCGCCCAACCGCACCCTCGGACCCTAGGCTGACGCCTTCTTGCGTGAACGTTTGAGGGCCGGGTTGGTCAGCGAGGGCCGGGTGCGATAACAGAAAACCAGGACGCTGATAAAGAAAACGCCGGCCAGCACGGTTTCGACCCAGGCCAGTATCTGGCTAGTACCCGTATCACTGGTGCCGCGTACGAGGCCCTCGCACAGGTAGATCAGAATCAGCAGGGATGACCACTGATAGGCATAGCGTTTGCCTCTGAGTAGACCGGGAAGCGGCAGCAATAGCGGCACGGCTTTGAGCATGAGCCAGGAGCCCCCAGGGCGAATCGGTGCCAGCCATCGCTCCCAGGCGAGCGACAACAGGATGAGGGCAACGCACGAGAGTACGGCAGCCCAGCGCAAGCGATTGAGCGCTCTCTGATCGATCTGAACCGGAGAGGCAGAGGGAATGCCGCTCATGAGGTTTTTGCCTGCAGCTTGAGGGCGGTTTCGGCAAGGCGTTTTCCCAGAGCACGCGCCAACGTTAGCTCATCGTCGGAGAGTGTCGGGTCGCCATTCATGCCGGAGATATGGCTGGCGCCATAAGGGGTTCCGCCGGTTTGTGTGCTGGAGAGTTCCGGGTGGCTGTAGGGGAGACCCATCAGTAACATCCCGTGATGAAACAGCGGCAGCATCATGCTGAGAAGCGTACTTTCATTGCCGCCATGCAGGCTTCCCGATGAGGTGAAAACGGCGGCTGGTTTGCCGATCAGCTCTCCGGAAAGCCAGGTGGCGATCGTGCTATCCCAGAAATACTTCATCGGGGCGGCCATGTTGCCAAAGCGGACGGGGCTGCCAAGTGCCAGACCGGCACAGTCGCTGAGGTCCTGAAGTGAGACATAGGGCGCGCCGCTGACCGGCACCTCGGGCTCGGTGGCTTCACAGACCGTGCTAACGCGGGGCACGGTGCGCAGAATCGCCTCGACACCGGGTACGCTATCGATGCCGCGCGCAAGGGACTGCGCCAGAGCCTCAACAGCACCCTTCTGGCTGTAGTAGAGAACGAGAATTTTGTGCATGCCGTATCATACCTGCGACCAACCTGCCGCGATCAGCTCGTATTGCATGACCAACCTGATTTCCCGATTACGACTCGTGGCGCGATTATTGCGCCTGAAACTGCAACCCCTCCTGGCGTTGCTTGGGCGTATTCGTGCTGACGAGCTTGATGTGGTGGCCGCTTGGCTGGCTTACACCACGCTGCTTTCGATCGTACCGCTGGTCGCGCTGGTTCTGGTGGTGGCGAGTTATGCGCCCTGGTTTGCCGATGTGCACGCGGCCTTTGATCAGTTGCTGGTCAAGTATCTGTTGCCGGAAAAGGCAGGAAAGCTGATCGCGAACTACACGTTGAGTTTTTCAACGAACGCGGCACGCTTTACGCTGGTCGGGGTGGGTTTTCTGCTGGTAGTGGTCTGGGCCATGTTGTGGGCGATCGAGCAGGCTTTCAACCGCGTGTGGCGCCTGACCCCGGATCGACGATTCATGCACCGCCTGGGGCATTATCTTCTGCTCTTGCTTATTGTGCCGGTGGTTCTCGGCATGGGGTTTGCCGGGCTGATGTGGGCCGTATCCCTGTCGCTCGGATATTTCAATGAGCCGGTTTGGGTGCGTCGTGGCGCCTCGGGCTTGGTGGGCATTGGTACGCTGGTCGTTTTTCTGGCCTGGTTGAATTATGTGCTGCCCAATTGCCGGGTTAGGATTCGGGAGGCTTTGCTGGGAGGGTTGTTCAGCGGCCTCGGCATTGCACTCCTGCAATGGGGCTTTGGTGTCTATCTTCAGAAGTTCTCTTCCTACACTGCGATCTATGGGCCGTTTTCGGTCTTGCCGGTATTTCTGCTCTGGCTTTATCTGTGCTGGCTGATGGTATTGCTGGGCTGTGTGGTGGCAGCGGAGCTTTCCGATTTATCCCACCGCCGGATGCTGCCGGGAAACCATGCCTTTTAGCAGGCTCCCCCCTCTGTCATAATGCGCAGCGTTAATCTGACTGCCCCGGAGTTTTTGTATGACGACCACGACTGACCTACGTTCCCAGATTTCCATTCCGCGTGAAGAGCGTCTGATTGTCGCCCTGGATGTCGCCGACTCGGCTGAAGCCAGGGCGCTGGTTGAGCTGTTGGGCGATAGCGTTCGTTTTTATAAGGTCGGCATGGAACTGTTCATGGCGGGCGGCTACTTCGAATTGATTGACTGGCTGGGCGAAAAGGGTAAGAAGGTCTTTGTGGATCTGAAATTCTTCGATGTGCCGGAAACCGTCCGTTCGGCGATTCGAGCGCTGGCTAAGCGCAACGTCGCTTTTGCCACCATTCATGGAAATCAGGCCATCATGGAGGCGGCTGGAAAAGAGAAGGGAGATCTAAAAGTGCTGGCGGTGACGGCACTGACCAGCCTCGATCGCGGGGACCTGGATGATCTGGGCTTTGATTGCGATGTGTCGCAGTTGGTGTTGTCTCGGGCGCGTCGTTCGTTAGAGGCTGGCTGCGACGGCATTATTTCGTCGGGCCTGGAGGCACCATTAATCCGGAAAGAGCTGGGGTCACGTATCATGATCGTGACGCCGGGGATTCGTCCCGTCGAGAACCGGGTAGATGATGATCAGAAACGCACCGTCGACGTAACGCAAGCCTTTCGTAACGGAGCCGATTACATCGTCATGGGTCGTCCGATTCGGGGGGCGGCTGATCCGAAAGCCGCGGCTGAGGCGGTTCAGGCCAGTATTGCCACCGTTTTTTCCAGCTAAGCTCCCCGGATGTGATGCGCTTGATCCGGATAAGCGTTCGGAAATATTGACGTTTTTTGTCCGGCATCTGTATAATCTGCGGTTTTTCTCTGTCCGGAACTGTCCGTATGGTCGTTATTCGTCTTTCTCGTGGTGGCGCTAAGAAGCGCCCGTTCTACACCGTCGTCGTTGCTGATTCGCGCACCCGTCGCGATGGCCGCTTTGTCGAGCGCCTAGGTTTCTACAACCCCGTAGCCTCCGGTTCGGCTGAAGCGCTGCGTCTGGATATGGATCGCCTGGCATACTGGAAGAGCGTGGGTGCTCAGGTATCGCCGCGCGTTGCGCTGCTGGCCAAGGGCTACGCTGCCAAGCTTGCAGCCTAAGTCGGTCATGATTGACGACGCAGCGCCTGCGCGTTGCGTCGTGCTGGGCCGCATCGGTGCGGCCTACGGCATTAAAGGATGGTTTCATTTGCATCCCTTTGCCGACGATCCGGAGCGCTGGCTCGAACTGCCAACGTGGTGGATCACTCATAAAGAACCTGATTCAGAAGGCTTGGCGCCTTGGCGCGCTGTCAAGCCGGTCGAGATGCGCGCGCATGGCGACGGCATTGTGGCGCAGCTGGTGGAAACTCCCGACCGTACGGCCGCGGAATCCTTCCGTGGCTTCTGGGTAGGCGCCCCTCGGGAACTACTCCCTGAACCGGAAACCGAGTCGTATTACTGGGCTGATCTGATCGGTTTGCCGGTATTTAATACACAGCACGAATCGTTGGGGATTGTCGACCGCCTGATCGAGACGGGAGCCAATGCGGTGCTGATTGTCAAAGACGATAGTGACGATAGGGCGCCGAAGCCCCAGGAACGTCTGATTCCCTTTGTGGGCGACATCGTCAAGGAAATTGTGCGGCCCCAGGAAGGTCCCGGGCGTATTGTCGTCGAATGGGGTCTGGACTGGTAAGGCAAAAGGCAGCCGCATGAAATTTGCCGCTATCACCCTTTTTCCGGAAATGTTCGAGGCGATTACGCGTTTTGGCATTTCCCGCCGTGCCTTCGAAAATCGGATCGCGACACTGGATGCCATCAATCCTCGTGACTTTGCGACGAATGCGTACAAAACCATTGATGACCGCCCCTTTGGTGGCGGCCCCGGTATGGTGATGACGCCAGAGCCTTTGGAAAAAGCAATCAGTGCTGGACGAGCGCTGGTCGGGGTTTCAAGCAATGTGATCTACCTGTCACCGCAAGGCCGGCCACTGACGGATGCTCTGGTGCGTGAATTGGCGGCGCAACCGTCACTGGTGCTGCTCTGTGGCCGTTATGAGGGGGTCGATGAGCGCGTTATCGAGCGCCAGGTGGATATGGAGATTTCTATCGGCGATTTTGTGGTGTCGGGCGGCGAGTTACCCGCCATGATGCTGATCGACGCTATTCTGCGCACGTTGCCGGGAGTTCTTAATGACGCCCAGTCAGCCGAAGAGGATTCGTTTGCTTCAGGTTTGCTGGACTGCCCGCATTACACCCGGCCTGAACAATATGAGGGCATGGCGGTCCCGGAAGTGCTTTTATCGGGAAATCATGAGAGAATACGCGTTTGGCGTTTGGCCGAGTCCCTTAAACGGACCCGTGAGCGCCGGCCTGATCTGCTGGAAGGTCGAGCTTTCAGCAAGGAAGAAATGCAACTACTCAAAAAACTCGAGCCATCGGGCGAGTAGCTCTGCAGTCGTCACAATAAGGAGATCAACGACATGAATCTGATTCAACAACTCGAACAGGAAGAAATCGCCCGCGTCAGCGAAGGTAAAACCATTCCCGAATTTTCTCCGGGTGACACCGTGATCGTTCAGGTGAAGGTGAAGGAAGGTACGCGCGAACGTCTGCAGGCTTACGAAGGTGTGGTGATTGCCAAGCGTAACCGCGGTCTGAATTCCAATTTTATCGTGCGCAAGATTTCGTCGGGTGAAGGCGTGGAGCGTACGTTCCAGACTTACTCGCCGCTGGTCGCATCGATCGAACTGAAGCGCCGCGGTGATGTCCGTCGCGCCAAGCTGTACTACCTGCGCGAGCGCTCGGGCAAGTCGGCACGCATCAAGGAAAAGCTGGAGCGCAAGGCAACGGCCTAAGCCATACTTGCTGTACCAAAAAAATGCCACCCTCGGGTGGCATTTTTGTTGGGCGGCGTCTTTCGATCAGGCGGATGGGCGCTCCCACTCAATCAGCGCATACGCCGAGTGATTATGAATGGATTCAAAGTTTTCTGACTCCACGACATAGGCATCGATACGGGGGTCGCTATTGAGGCGAGCCGCCACATCACGCACCATGTCCTCGACAAATTTTGGGTTGTCATAGGCGCGTTCGGTCACGTACTTCTCATCCGGACGCTTGAGCAGGCCAAAGACCTCGCAGGAAGCTTCTTTTTCGACAAGCGCTACAATTTCTTCAATCCAGATGTAGTCCTGCGATTTCACTGTGACGGTGACATGAGAACGCTGGTTATGCGCGCCACGTTCCGAAATTTCCTTGGAGCACGGGCAGAGGCTGGTGACTGGCACGACCACTTTGACGGCGACGCAGATATTGTCGCCATTGATGTCGCCGATCAGGGTTACGTCATAATCCATCAGGCTTTGCACGCCGGAGATCGGCGCTGCTTTGTTGATGAAATATGGGAAGTTCATCTCGATATGCCCGGATGCAGCTTCGAGCCGTTCCACCATCTCCTTGAGCATCACCGGAAAGTTTTCAACGGAGATTTCGCGCGACTGATTGTTCAGGATGTCGACAAAGCGCGACATATGGGTGCCCTTGAAGTTATGCGGCAACCCGACGTACATGTTGAAGTTGGCGATTGTATGTTGCACGCCTTCAGCCTTGTCGGCGACCACAATAGGGTGGCGAATCGATTTAATACCAACTTTATTGATCGCAATTTGGCGGCTGTCAGCGGATGATTGGACATCCGGCATGCCGGTCACGGTTTTTTTCTCTTGGGTCATGATGTTTTAATTTTGGTGCTGATGAATAAATTGCTCGATCCGGTTGCGTACGGTGGCGATATCCAGCCCTGCTGACTGGTAGAGGTTTGCCATGTCGCCGTGTTCGATAAACTGATCGGGCAGGCCAATACGTAAGCAGGGTCGGTGTAGATTAAGCGATTGTAGCGCGCGTTCCACGTCACTTCCGGCGCCACCGGTCACGGCATTTTCTTCAAAAGTGACAATCAGTGAATGAGTTCGGGCAACATCTGCCAGGAGCGCCATATCTAGTGGCTTGGCAAAGCGCATGTTGGCCACGGTGGCATTGAATGGTTCGCCCAGAGTTTCAGCCGTGGATAGCAGACTGCCGAAGGCCAGGAAGGCAATCCCAGAACCTTCACGAACGATAGTGCCCTTGCCCAGTGGCAGGGGGGCTAGGTCCATGTTGGGGATCGTGCCGGTTCCGCTACCTCGCGGATAGCGAACAATGGCCGGTCCGGGGTATTCGTAACAGGTGCTAAGGAGCTGGCGGCATTCGCGCTCGTTGGCTGGCGTGGCAATCACCATATTCGGGATGCACAGGGCGTAGGAAAGATCAAAGGCCCCGTGGTGAGTAGGACCATCGGCGCCCACAAGGCCCGCACGGTCGACGGCAAAAGTGACGTCCAGATTTTGTAGCGCCACATCGTGCACCAGTTGATCGTAACCGCGCTGCAAGAAGGTAGAGTAGATCGCAACCACAGGCTTGAGGCCCTCACAGGCCATGCCGGCAGCGAGAGTTACGGCGTGTTGTTCGGCAATGGCCACGTCGTAATAGCGGTCAGGAAAACGCTCGGCATAGGCCACCATGCCAGATCCTTCACGCATGGCCGGGGTAATGGCCACGAGGCGGGGGTCTGCCGCGGCGGTATCGCAGAGCCAGTCACCAAAGACCTGGGTATAGGTGAGAGCGAAAGATTTCTGAGTCTTGGTGTTATCCAGACCTTCCGTCGTCTCGAACTTTGTGACGCCGTGGTACAGAATCGGATCTTCTTCGGCGAGCTTGTAACCCTGTCCTTTGCGGGTGACGACATGGAGAAAACGCGGCCCAGGCAATTTCTTAAGGTTCTGCAGCGTCGGGATCAGGGCATCCAGATCATGGCCATCGATGGGACCGTAATAGTGGAAGCCAAACTCTTCAAAGAGGGTGCCGGGGTTGATCATGCCCTTCATGTGCTCTTCGGCACGTTTGGCAAAGTCGAGGAGGGTCTGGGAGACTCCCAGTACCTTTTCGGCGCCCTTCTTGGCGGTGTTGTAGAGCTTCCCCGAAGTGAGGCGGGTCAGGTAGTTATAAAGCGCACCCACTGGCGGGGAAATCGACATCTCATTGTCGTTGAGGATGACGAGCAGGTTGGCATTGGCCACCCCGGCGTTGTTCAGTGCCTCGAAGGCCTGTCCGGCGCTCATGGCGCCATCGCCGATGATGGCAACCACCTGACGCTGGTCTCCTTTCTGTTTGGCAGCGAGCGCCATGCCCAAAGCGGCAGAGATGGAGGTTGAGGAGTGGCCGACGCCGAAAGTGTCGTAAGGGCTCTCGGAACGTTTGGGAAAACCGGCAATGCCATTAAATTGACGGAGGGTGCCCATTCGCTCACGGCGCCCGGTCAGAATCTTATGCGGATAGGTTTGGTGTCCCACGTCCCAGACGAGCCGATCCTCAGGCGTATCAAAGACCGAGTGCAGCGCAACCGTAAGCTCGACGGTGCCGAGGTTGGAGGATAGGTGACCACCCGTTTGTGACACGGATTTGAGCAAAAACTGGCGCAGCTCCTTAGCGACCTGAATCAGTTGGTCGCGTGAGAGTTTGCGCAGATCGGCTGGGTCGTTGATGGAGGAAAGCAGGGGATCAGGCATCTCAGGTCAATCAGTGGGTGCGCTGGACAATTTCTTGCGCAATATCATGCAGGCGGCCGCTTCGGGCGCCCAGGGGTTGGATTTGCAGCTGAGCCTGTTCGAGGAGTTCCTGAGCAAAGGTGCGTGCACCTTGAAGCCCCATCAGGCTGACATAGGTCGGCTTGTCGCTTGCCGCATCTTTGCCAGCCGTTTTGCCCAGTGTATCCGTGCTGGCCGTGCAGTCGAGAATGTCATCCACAACCTGGAACAGGAGTCCGAGGATTTTGCCGAAGCGGTCTAGCATCTCCAGTTGAGCGGGTTCTAGCGATTCGCCTGCCAGTGCCCCCATCCGGATTGAGGCACGAATCAGTGCGCCCGTTTTCATGATGTGCATCTGCTCCAGCTGCGCGGCATCTAGTTGCTCACCCACGGCCGCGAGATCGATGGCCTGGCCACCGGCCATGCCGGCTGCGCCCGAGGCGAGCGCTAAGGTACGAATCAGTCCATTCACCGTGACAGGGTCGACGGGGATATTAGCCAGCGTGATAAAGGCCTGGGTCTGAAGTGCGTCACCCACGAGTAGGGCTGTCGCTTCGTCATATTGCACATGGCAGGTGGGTTGTCCGCGACGCAGTGTGTCGTCATCCATGCAGGGCATGTCGTCATGGACGAGCGAATACACATGAATCATTTCGACAGCGGCAGCACAGAAATCCAGGATGAGAGCCGAGGCACCCGAGGCCTCACCGGCAGCATGCACCAGAATGGGCCTTAGGCGTTTGCCACCATTCAGGCAGGCGTAGCGCATGGCCTCATGCAGACGCTGTGGAAAATGGTCCACCGGGGGGAGGTGACGATCTAGCGACTGTGCGGTTCGATCGCGAATATCCTGCATCCAGGATTCAAAACTCATGCGCGCTCCGGCGGCGTAAAGTCGGTTGTGCGATTGCCATCAAATTGCTGTATCCGTTGCTCGGCGTCCCGTAGCAGGCTGGTACAGCGGGCGATGAGTTGCTGACCGCGTTGATAACTCTGCAAGGTTTCCTCCAGCGGCAACCGGTTGTTTTCGACGGCCTCGATGAGCGCTTCCAGCTCGGACATGGCTGCCTCGAAGCCAAGGCTATCCGTGGCGGTAACGCTTTGCGCGGGATCGGGTGAGGTTGATTTTCGGGCTGGCATGGCAATCAGAGGTTTGGCAGCCTTACGGGCGGCCAGAGTGTTCGTGACGACCTAGAAACTTAACCGATTCAGGGCTTTCGGTCAATTTCGGGGCGCGGTACAATAGCCCGTTTTCCAATCCTGTTTGTGCGTGGAGGCGCAGGGGATGTCAGCTTTTGACTCGCCCGAATCGCTGGTCGCGGCGCGCGCCCAGTTGCCGGTTTCCTGGTATTTCGACGAAGATTTGTTCGCCCTGGAGAAGAAGGTTTTCTTCGATCAGGGTCCGGGATATGTCGGCCACGAACTGATGGTGCCGCATCAAGGTGCTTATCGCACTCTGGAGATCAAAGACCACGGCGCCATGCTGGTCAATCAGGGCGGCCAAATCGATCTGATGTCCAATGTTTGCCGCCATCGCCAGGCCATCATGCTTGATGGCTCGGGAACGATCGACAAGCACATTGTTTGCCCGCTTCATCGCTGGACCTATGACCGCTTGGGCAGCCTTGTTGGCGCACCCCATTTTCCGGACAACCCTTGTCTGAACCTTGAGCGGTCGCCGCTGCAGCACTGGAATGGGCTGCTCTTTAGCGGGCCGCGCGATATCCGCCAGGATCTAGCGGGAATGGATCTGGCCCAAGCCTTTGATTTCAAGGGTTACAAGCTTGACCGGGTGGTGATGCATGAGTGTAACTACAACTGGAAAACCTTCATTGAGGTCTATCTGGAGGATTACCACGTTCAACCCTTCCACCCGGGGCTTGGTGGCTTCGTCAACTGCGATGAGCTGACCTGGCAGTTCAGCGACTGGTACTCGATTCAACGTGTCGGGATCACGTCTCTCGCCAAGCCGGGCTCATCGACCTATGCCAAATGGCATGAACAGGTGCTTGGCCAGTATGCCCATCTGGGGATGAACCCTCAGCATGGCGCTGTGTGGTTGACCTACTACCCGAACATCATGGTCGAGTGGTACCCCCATGTGCTGGTGGTCTCTACGCTGCACCCTCAGGGTGTTAACAAGACATTGAATGTGGTGGAGTTCTATTACCCCGAAGAAATTGTTGAGTTCGAACGCGAGTTCATCGAGGCCGAGCAGGCGGCCTACATGGAGACGGCGGTCGAAGATGATGAAATCGGCGAGCGAATGGATCGGGGGCGCTACGCCCTGATGCGTGCCGGCCGTAATCAGGTGGGCCCATATCAGTCACCCATGGAAGATGGGATGCTGCACTTTCACGAGTTTTATCGGCGCCGGCTCGGCGCACAGCTGCCACCCTTTGGTGGCTAAGACCGAAACAGCCATCGCGTGAACTCCTCCCCGGCCTTGTCTTCTCCAGCACGTCCGAACCGTGATGGGTGGCAATCCTTATGGATGGTGGTTGCCGGGCTCCTGTTCGGGTGTATGGGGGTGTGCGTCAAGTTTGCGGCTGAGAACAACGATTCGGGCGAAATTGTTCTTTGGCGCTGCGCAGTTGCCTTGCTGGTTATTTCAGCGATGACCTGTTTGCGCAAGCAATCCCTAGCCACCCGACATCTGAAAAGCCATGCATTGCGCTCCATGTCCGGCTTCTCGGCCCTCTTTCTTTACTTCTATGCGATCACTCAATTGCCGTTGGCTACTGCGGTGACGCTTAATTACACGTCCCCCATATTTTTTGTCGTCTGGCAGATGCTACTCAAAGGCTTTCGCCCAACACGACTCGCCTGGTTCGCGGTTCTGCTGGGGTTTCTGGGAGTCGTGCTCTTGCTGCGACCGTCCGTCGATGACGATCATCTGATGGGGGCGTTTCTAGGTCTGATCTCCGGCGGCCTTGCGGGCTTGGCCTATTTTCACATTCGTCAGCTGGGCGCACTTGGCGAGCCCGAGTGGCGAACGGTTTTTTATTTTTCACTGTTTTCAGTGGTGGGTGCCGGGCTATGGTCGGGGTGGCATGGGGTTCACTGGCCTGAGACGCCGGACATCGCATGGCTGGTCGGTGCCGGACTGTTCGCAACAGGTGCCCAGTTGGCGTTAACGCGGGCCTACAGGTTGGGGAAGACCCTCTTTTCGAATGCCTTAGCCTACACCACGGTGATCTTCGCCAGTTTGTTCGGGTGGATGTTTTTTGGTGAGCGTATTGATGCAACTGGCTGGGCAGCGGTAGCGCTGATTATGTTGAGTGGTGTCATTGCATCGCGCGTGCGTTTACAGCCTGATGCGCAACGAAGCTGAATCTCGCCTATAATTCGACCTCTCTGGGTTTGCCCCCATAGCATGAAGGTCGTGCAGTTGATTTGTAATCATCAGGCGTTGGTTCGATTCCGACTGGGGGCACCAGGTTTCTTCAGCCTATCTGGGAAATAGTGATGGCCGAACAAAAAGAACCGCTGAAGATGCGTTTGAAATCAGAAGCGCTTACTGTGCTTCACCTGACGTTTTATTTTGGCATTTGGTTTAGCGCCTTGAATCTTCTGATTCATGAAACCCTAGGGCGAACTGGTTTACCTTTGGAGTCCTGGGGCTTTGCCTGGATCAAGGCAGCGCTATGTGCCAAGTTCATTCTCATCGGGCAAATGGTTTTCCCGATGCCCAAAGTCGGTCGCGAAGGTCTTTTGCGAGCCGTTTTGCCACGTTCGCTGATCTATTTGCTGGTTGTTGTGCTTCTCAATGTGGTCGAGGAGGGCGTCCGCGGCATGCTGCACGGGCATACGTTCGCGCAGGCAATGGCAGACTATGCAAATGGCAACCCATTGCACTTTCTGGCACTTGCCTGGGTGTACTGGCTGATTTTGTTGCCTTATTTGCTCCTAGGCCGACTGCTCTCAACGCCGGATCAAAAAGCCTAGCGACTTCTCACTGCTTGTGGCCAAGCAGGTTGGATAACTTGGCCGCAGCAGCCTTGATGGCTTTCGCCTCATTCCCGGCCGGGTCTGCCTTGAATTGACCCGCAGATCCGACGGCGGTGATTGCGGCGACCATGTGTCCGGTGTGGTCAAAGACGGGTGCGCTTAAGCCATTGATGCCTGGAATATGGCTGCCACCCGCACAGGAAACACCGAATTTGTGAGCTTCGGCAATTTGTTGATCCTGAATCTTGTTGAGCTCGGCAGCGCTGGCTTTGCCCTGGCGGGCGGCCTGTTTCAATTCGGCGGCTAAAGTTTGCTGAATTGCTGGTGTATTGCCGAAAGCGCTAAAGCAACGACCAGTGGCGGAATCATGCAGCGCCAGTACGCGGCCCACCTTGAGAGAGATAGAAATTGCATCGCCGGTATCAACATAACGAACAATGGTGGCGCCTGCGGTGCCCCAGACGGCCAGCCCCACACCCATGCCGATTTCATCACACAACTCTTCCAGGATAGGGTTGGAAAGACGGGGCGGGTCCAGCGCCGCTAGTGCAGAGAGGCCAAGTGCCAGCGCAAAGGGGCCTAGGTGATAGCGGGCGGATTCTAGATCCTGGCTAACCAGCCCCATGCGCTGGAAGCTAACTAGGTAGCGATGTGCCTTGGCAGCGGGTATGCCGCTGAGGCGGGCGATCTCCTTCAGCATAGTCGGCCGACCCGAGGTCATTAGAGCCTGCAGAATCGTGCCGCCGATTTCAATCGATTGGATACCCTGCTGCTTGCCGGGTTTGGGCGATGAAGCGCTGAGGTCACTCATGATGCTCGTCTCGAAAGGGGCAAAGAAATCTATAATTGGATAGTCTAAACAAAACGGGCGCTAAAGGTGCGACCTGTCAGAAAATCGAGGCAGTCATGACGGCGATTATGGTCTGTAACCCCAAAGGCGGGTGCGGAAAAACAACACTGGCAACCAACCTCTCGGGCTGGGCTGCCAATCAGGGGCTCAGCGTTACCTTGTGTGACCTGGATCGACAGCAATCATCGTTGCGCTGGATGTCCTTTCGAGACGAATCATTGCCGGCAGTTAACGGCTTTTTTGGCGGCGGCCAGCTAATGGCTTCGTTGCCCCAGGGTGCAGATGTCACGGTCATCGATGCGCCAGCGGGTCTACAGGGCTATAAGCTGAGCGATTACATACGGCTGGTCGATCGCGTAATCGTTCCGGTTGTGCCGTCGGTGTTCGACATGGCCGCGACCGAAGATTTTCTGAATAGTCTCAGAAATGATCTGCGGGGCAAGCGGGATAAGGTCGGCATTGTCGCGATGCGTGTTGATCCGCGCACCCGAGCGGCCGCCATGCTCGAAGAGTTTCTGCAGCACTTCGACTTGCCGATTCTGGCCTATATCCGCCCCACATCCAATTATGTAAACGCAGCCGCAGCCGGCCGGACCATCTTTGATCCGCCGCGCTCGAAGCATGGAAAAGACTTGGAACAGTGGGCGCCCATGTTGGCATGGCTTGAAAAATAGAAAGCGCGCCCTATATGGCACGTTTAGGTCGCTAAATTAGTGCTTGACAGCGATTAACCCGCTCGGCATAATGATCGACTTTCTCGGACGCGGGGTGGAGCAGTCTGGCAGCTCGTCGGGCTCATAACCCGAAGGTCACAGGTTCAAATCCTGTCCCCGCAACCAACGATATCTGCAGCGCATGGGTTAAACCATCCTCTGCGATCTCGGCAGTCAGTGTCCCTTGCTCCGGCACCAGACGAACCTCGCCAATCAGTTCACGGATGGCCTCACGGGCCGATTGAACGTCATCGATATTCTCTAGGCGAGAGACCAAACTCCTGTAGATCTCTTTTGCCCTGGGCAGCATTTGTGTTGGCTCAAACGACTTTGCGGCTTTAATCTCTGCCTCTGCGTCAGCTTGTTTGTTTTCTGCGGCCAGCAAGGCCGATTTTGTGCTGCTGGTGACGATTCCAGCCTTTATGGCTGTTATGATGTTAGCCAGCTCAGTTTGAGCCTCTCTGAGGCGATTCTGTGCGCCAGAAAGATCTGGGCGCATGTCTTTGAGCGCTGTGCGTGCTTCTGTCTCAAAAATCCGGAATGCTTCGTCAGAAATAAGCGATTCTTTGATCTTTGATAGCAAAACGCGCTCTATCGTCAATCTTTTGACCTTCAAGCTATTGCTACAGGCAGATTTACCTCTGTTTTTATGGGTGCTGCAGCCGTAAGTGTCTCTGAATACGATGGAATACGAACCGCCGCACTCAGAACAACGCAAAATGCCGGATAAAAGATAGTTTGCAGCCCGGCCTCCGGTGTTTTTTCCGCTATCACGCTGTGATTTTGTGGCTGTGCGACAGCGTTTGATACGTGATTCACAGGCGGCCCAGAGTGCATCATCAATGATCTTTAAGTCGGGCGATTCGATGATGACCCAATCTGAAACTGGCCGCATGGTGCGTCTACGACGGCCGGTAACCGGGTCTTTGACCCACGCCGTCTTATTCCATACCTGGCGGCCGTTGTAGATTGGGTTGCCCAGCATACCGACACCCTTGGCATCAGGATAAATGGCGGTATGCGCCCATGCACTTGACCGAGGGCTCGGCACACCGAGGTCGTTTAGCATGGCAGCAATCCGCCTTGGCGAATGACCTGCAGCATAGTTTTGAAAGACGAAGGCTACCCACTTTGCCTGATCCGGATTGATGCTGCGGACATAGCCACTGCCATCAGAGTGGCTGGTGTAGCCGTACGGTAGGCCGCCGGCGCTATAACCTTCCAGCGCCTGCCCCATCAGGCCACGATGCGTCTTTTTGGCAAGATCATCCAAGTAGAACTCGGACATCAGGCCACGTAGGCCGGTTTCCAGCTTATAGCCATCACGCGCTGTATCAGTACCATCAGACACGCCGACCACGCGAATTCCGGCGAATTTAAGCATCCGGATCGTCTTAGCGCTCTCGATATGGTCACGGGATAGTCTGGATAGATCGTCGACTAGCAGCACATCGAATACGCGCATTTCTGCCGCTTCCAGCATGGATTGGTATCCTGGGCGGTCTTTACGAGATCCGGAGATAGCCTGATCCTGATACAGCGCAGGCGTGGGCCACCCGTTTCGCTGGCAGTACGTTTCAATATTCCGCAACTGGTCGCGGATACTGGTTTCCTGCTGGCGATCAGACGAAAAACGGCAATAGGCTGCAACTCTCATTCGGACAAACTACTTCTTTTCTGCCAGTGTGGGAACAGGGCGATTTGTACGGATAGGGCGTTTTTCGCTTAACTGCGCTGTGTTGCCGTGCAGATAATCCTTAGCCGCCTGCCTTGCTAGGAGGCGAATCAGGGCAATTTGAGCATTATTCATGGCCAAAACTCCCGGCTCGTCGTAGAAATGCAGGCGGCTTCTGATTCTTTGCCCACTCGCCAAGCTGCTCAATAGTCATTTCCTGCGGACAGAATTCAAGCATCAATCGATCAATCTCTGCTTGTTTTGCAGAGCACTCAACGCATGGCGTGGTCTGTTCAGACGCTTCGCGCAACCAATCAATTGCCTTTTGAACGCCGTCTAATGTATATCGTTCAAGCAGGACGCCATTCAGAATGCGCTCTGCGAAACAAATTGCCTCATCCTTAGATCTAGTCATATCTGTACTCCACTCATCGCCGTATTAGTCGCAGCAGATACGTTTGATCTTTGGCGCAGGCATTCGTTAACCAGCATCGGTATCCGGTCGCGCAAGTCCTGATCCATTTTTGAATAGTGAACACAGTGGAGCGCATGGAGTAGCGTGTAAGCCTCTCCGGCACGTCTTGATCCGATCACATCCATCACATTGTTTAGAGTGCATATGCTGAAATAACTATCATCAAACAGCTTGCCCAGCGCCGCCGTCACCACCAACTTTTTTGTTTGCTCCATGCTGGCCATCGCGTCGAAGAATTCTTCCCCAGACTTCTTCGACGTAGTACGGCCAAATGTAGTTAATTCCATCAAGTTTTCCACGCTCATATTCGAGTCTCCGTTCTTGTTTTGAGATCCAGTGTCCAAACATGAGGCCGATGCCGATACCCCCAGAAAACGCCGCCAAAAGGTCATATCCGCCGAACTCCATTTGTTAGACTTCCTTAGCAAGCCGGTCTTTAAGCGCATAACCCATCAGTGGCCAGATCTTCTGTACGGCATTTTTACGAGCAATCTTCTTGCCGATGTCAGCGTCGAAGTTCTCCGGGCTGGCGCAGGCCGATTCGCCAGTGACTGTGAAACCGTTGCCAAGCACAAGAACACAGAACGTCAACAGCTTGAGCGATTCACCGTCAAGCGGCTCGTCTCGCGTAATGCGCGCATATTTTGCGCCGTTGTATGCCGTAAAGTAATGTTCGCTCGATATGTTCGCCTCCAATTCATCTGGCGTAATTCGCGGGGCGGTCTTTCCTTTATCTTGGATTTCTTGCTCAATTGTTTTGTCGTTCATGCTGCTTCCTTTATTAGGTTACGTTTCTCGAACTCGATAGCGATTTGCTCGGTGATCGAGTGCTGCTTAAGCACGCTGGCAGGCGTTTTGCGGAATACCTGTCGCGTGAATTCGATGTTGGCTCTGGCTTGCTCGATGTCGGAGACCTCCAGCATCACCCCGTTTTCCAGTTTCCGAGCCAGTTTGCGCAGCGGGGCAGAGTCGTATGCAATGCCCTGGTCGTTACAGATTCGATCCCAACAACACGCCCATCCGATCATTGCAGAGTGAATCGCAGCCCACTCGCCATCGAATAGCATGATCGGGATGCCTTTTTCATGCTCTACCTCACCGCTGGCCAAATCATCCATCGTCTTAAATATTGGCGAGAACAGTGCGTGCATCTCCAGTAGCGATGGCGTTCGGCTGATGTTTTTTGGCCGGTCGGGCCGATAGGCCTTACGCGGCTTTTTGTTTTTTGCCATGTTTGTTCTTCCATTTGAATACGGCGTTTTTGCCGCCGCGCTTACCCGTGTCTGCAAACCGCTTTAGAATGCGCTGGTCGCTGGCAAGCTTATTGAGTATCTTTTGCGCCGTATCGTCGCAGCACCCAGCCTCTGCAGAGATCATTCCAATCGTCATCCACTCGTCTGGTTGGCGCTTCAGTGCATCAATAACAGCATCGAGAGATATGCCCTTGCGTTTTGGAACTGGGGCGGTAGCGACCTTAGTGCTTCTCTCGTCGAATATGATTTTCCGGCTCGGCACGTCCGGAATTACGAACGTGCCGAACAGGATCGTGGTCAGCAAATCAGACACGGTTAGGGCTTGCCGTGAATCACCGGGAATCCGATTTCCGATTTGATTCGTGCAAGCTCATCGGTAACCGCTGATTTAAAGACGCGGTCTTCGCGGATCAACTCATACCAGAACGTAAGTTTTCCGTCGCTTTCTCGGTACTTGAGGCGAGCTTCAACAGGGTATGCGCTAGAGCTTCCGTCAAACACCGGCAATCCGAGTGTGAATCGCTCGTAAGCCTGCATGGTTGTTCGTGTTTCAACATCAGACTCGTCTACGAACTCGAATCGAACGCCGCCGTCCTGGAGATTAACTTTGCTACGCAACCGTTTGTCTGAGTTCGCTTCAAATCCCAAGGCCATCTTCAAGATGTCGGCACCGGTCGGCATGCCATCAACGCTTGCCACGTCTGACAGGTTTTCTTCAAGCCATGCAGCAAACTCGATCTGATTGAACTTCTGTTTGTTTTTGGCAACCCAGCGCTTCCATTCAACAGCCAGAGCCGGTTTGAATAGGCAGGTGTGATCGCGCCATTGAGAATCGTCTTTGTCTGCGCCGTGGTCATTGATAACAGCAACCATGCCGAACTTGCTTTCCTCTGAGTCGATGTCGGCATAGATGGTGCAGTTATCCAGGCTGCCGTGCTTTTTCGTATAGAAGACGAAGCTTTCTGTATCAGTGGTTGTCACCCCGGCGCGTTTGCGAGTCGGGGTTGGCAGTAGCTTTTCCAGATCGCGAACTTCGTAGCTTTTTGGCAGCGCCACGTAAGGGATGCAGCCGTGGTCTGTAACCGGGCCAGCGAGAGCTGTGCCAGCCTCAAGAATTGTTTCTGCGTTGTTTATGATGTTTTCCATTGCTGTTGCCTTTGGTTAGTTGACGGCCTTCAAGGCACGAATCGGTTCTGGCTGGACGGACTTCAGATCCAGCTTTGTTTGGCGAGGGTCTTCGGCAACGAGATTTCCGTCCGGCGTTGCCCACAGCAGAGACTCTGCTGGCAGACCCTTCGGTTTGTTGATGCTTACGTCTGCCTTGACCGCCATTGCTCCAGCGGTCGATGGTTTGATTGAGATTTTCAGGGTCAGCGTTCCGGCTTTCTGGTGCTGCGACACGGCGCTCACCAATTCGCTGAACTTCAAACCTGCAACATCAAGGATTGGCAACAGGTCGCCTTCGTCTGTTTCGATGCGAACCCCGATCAGGTTTTCGTTTAATGGCTTCATGACATCTCCTTTTGCTTTTGCCCGTTTGTTTAAGCGGCCATCTTTTGGGCGGTTTGCATGGCCTTGATAAGGCGGTCAACCTCTTTGTCGACCTGTTCAGGCGACCCCATGTGGCCACCATGCTCAGTCAGGATCACCGGAACGATGTCGTTATGGCTCTCCCGAAGAATCTGGTACCGCAAGGCATCACGCAGAATTGGGTGCTGTGTTTTGAGCATGTCGGCAATGGTCTGTTCGTGCGTTTTGACCAACCGGCGAAGCTGCTCTAATTCGGCTTGGTGCTGGTTCATACTTGCTCACGCATTTCAAGCCATGTATCTGCAGCATCCATCGCTTCGATGATCCATTCAGGCTGAATAGGAGTGCTAATTTCTGCCTTGTAACCGTCGCCAAAAACTTGCGTTTTTGACCGGGCTCCAATCAGCGCCGAGAGGATCTGTAGCGTCGCCACATCTCGGATGCTCATGCCGTTCATCGGCTGTTGGACGATCTGATACGGGCGCGTTTCATCGGGCTGCAGGTGAACTTCCTGCTGCGTACCCGGATACGCGGGGCCGCCATCGTATGGGCGCGGCTTATCGTGCGGCATACGTTTGCACCTGGCTGGCTTTGGCCATTTGTTCGCGTTGCACGGCGTCTTGGTAGTCCATCTCGGACACGATGCCGTAGAGCACGGTGATGATGGCTGCGGCCATCCATGGTTTGATCTTCATCAACATTTCGATCTCCTAGATCAGACGGGGCTGGAGATGCTGTTGCCGATACCGTTCCGCTGCTTTTCTGGCTGCTTTGGCTTGCCTTACCAAGCCCCAGTAGACCAGCACCTTGCTTTTGGCCTGACCGAAGGTCATTCCCTGGCACCAGAGCCGGGCATCGTTGTATGCCTGGCGTAGTTCCTGCTCGGTTACTGCGGTGTCATCGATCTGCATCGTTGCCTCCGTTGCGGCTGGGCCGCGTTAGTCGGTGCTACACCCCGCGTCGTACTTGCCTTGGCCTTGGCCTACTGGCTTTCTGCCACCCCGGCTCGCTAGGCCGTTGCCCCCGTTTCAGCACGCCATCCTTCGGCGGGAGAGTGGTGCGGTTGAGATCAATATACCCATATACGGGTAATTTAGTCAACCCATAAATGGGTTATTTTTGATAATATGAGTCTGTTGCCTGGTTAACCATGTGAGCCAAGCGACTGGTGAGATGGAACAGCCCTATTGCAGATGGGGTGGGGTCACCGCCCCAACTTCTCCGGCCGTCCTTTCACGGCTAACCCTGCCCAGACAGGTAATCTGCAGGTCTGGTGCTGACGGGCAAGCCGTCTTCGATCAACAAAAAAGCCGCCCAGAGGCGGCTTGTGAGGGTGATGATGGCTGACGCTACGATAAAGATCGTTTTGGACTCAGCAGAAATGCTGGCAATGATTGCCGAGGTTACAGAGCTACTTGAGAATCCGAGCGATAGAACGCGAGAACTCATCCAGCCGTTTCTGCACATCCTTAATACCGGCTGCGAGATCACTCGCTTCCACTTTGACGAGACACCCACAGACACAGGTGAGTTCAGGGCTGTTCTTCAGCCGTCCGATGCTTTCAGAAAGCTTGTGGCCACACTGAGGGCAGGATAAGTCGATGACCTGTTCATCAATATTCAGTTTCATGTCACGCTCCAAAAACAAACCCGCCTGATTGGCGGGTTTTTGTTAGGCTGCGGCCTTGATCGGTTGTTTATGCAGACTGCTCTCGATCAAAGGGTAGATGCCAACCTGGCTTACTGCGTACTGAATGGCATCCCGAATGATCTGCTCGTTTTCGGCCCTGTTCTTATTGAACGCCGACGCAAGCGTGACGATTCCAGTGGTATCCATGTTTTCTCCTGAGTTTATTGCTGAGCTGGCTGTTCGGATACGCCGACGATCTTTGCAGTTGTAATCTCACCGCGTAACTCTGTTGCGTTAATCGATAGATAAATCTTGCTCCTGCTCCACTCTGCATTCTGTAGCAGCTTTATTTGATCGCCTTGGATGCTGTGATCATTAAATGTTGCTATGAATGTGCGTCCGTCATCTGCGCTAACAACCTTCATTCTTACCTCGCCTTCCTGCTGCCAGGAAACTGACGAAATCTCATAGTTTCCATTCAATTGAATATCAATTGGCTCAGTTCGGCGTGCACGAGCAACTGACTTTGCAGTTGTGTTGTCAAGCTCGATGCCAGCAACCTTAATCAATTTTGCGTCACCAACGCCTTTCAGTATCTCAGTTCTAGCGGCATCTGCATCCTGGGCAACATATGGTAGCACTGGGTGCTTCTTAAATGCGTCGGCAAGTATTTGCTGCCTTTTCGTTTCTTCCTGAGATAGTGCAATGCGGCTGTGCATGTCTGCTTCAACTTTTTTATCTTCGCTTTTATGGCGCAAAAAAGCCTTCCATGCATAGTAGCTTCCGGCTACTGCAACGGTGCTTACAACCAAAGTAACGAGCTGTTCAGGAGACATTTTATCTACCAGGCTGTTAGTGAGGTTTGTCGCCCATTCAGTAAGATCAATCTCGTACTTAGAGCTTCCTTTTTCAACTTTCGCCTTGAATTTTAACTGATCTTTTTCAACTAATGTTAGCGATTTGACGCTGGAAGAATCGTGAACCAACCGTGCATAGATACGATTGATTGATGACTGCAAAGCCACAATTCCTTCGGCCATATCTGAAGTAATCGTACTGTCGTAACCTTTGCCTTCAAGGGTAATCGATATGACAGGCCATTTATCAAAAACAATTCTATAGTGCTCATCATTAAGATTGTGATCCAGCGCTTGTCTTATAACAGCAAAAGCCTGTTCTTCACTATCTACTTTGATGTCGCTCCACACTGTGGTTTGCTCATTATTCTCTGTCACGATTTGCTCCCCTTCATATAAACCTCAGCCCTGTCGTACTTATCCCCAGCGGCCTGCATCATTTCTGCAACCTTATGCACTACCTTATCCGCAGCCTCTTTGTCATAACCGGGCAGGGCAGGGTCTAGAACCACATCCGTTTGCACAGCCAGAACCCGGTCAAGCGTAAATTGACCGTTTGGCATGACACTTACGATGCGGTCGGTGCATTGCTTAATGATGGTCATTTTCCGGCTTCAAACCTTTTTTTCATATAACTGAGAGCAAGCTCTTCTTCTGGGGAAACCGTCTTTTGTGTAGCGAGCATTTCCTCAGCCGCATTAATAATTGCAGCTTTTTGAGACTCATCAACCTTGGATAGCCTTCCGCAAATAACCTTATAAGTGTGCCTAGTTGGAACGTCTACCCATTTCAACGCGCTATCAATAACTTCGGTATTGAGCCGTTCATCAGGGTGAACCTTCTGGCAGTAATCAAGATAGATGTCCTTTTCTTTTGCTGTGAACCTTCCGTCTGCTTTTGCCACATAGAAAAGAACGCGCAACGCATCAGAGTGATTCTCAAACAACTTATCAACGGCAGCAACCGGGGACTCTTCATACTTTTTGTCAGCAAAATGATTTAGGTTATGAATCAACTCTCCTGTCTCAACATCAATAGCTGATTCGATTCTATCCAACCGAAACGTCCTGATTGCTCCTCGAGTGTGGCAAAAGCCGTTTAGATAACCGTCAGGGGCACCTGTGTCGCACTCTCGTACGTCAACCACTCGTTCTGAACTTTTCCCATTAGAGTCTGTGTAACGGATTTTTATTTGCGCCTTGACCGGCCTAGGACGATACGATGTTTTAACCTCTTCGGCTGACCAATCCGGCTCATCTTCCGGCTCGTCGTATCCCACATGGAAGCTAACAGGCGGGATTTGAGCGCTACGCTTTGCATCTATGTACTTATCAAAAGCCCAATAGATTACGCATCCAGCGCCAATGTATATTAGAAGCTCGCCCATTATTTGCACTTTCCAACGTAGTAAATGTTTTTTGCGTCGGGCCCATCTCCACGCGATATGTAACGCTTCGATATTATTTGGAAACCGTCACCACACAACTGGTTTAAATCTAGCCACTCTTGAAGCATAGCCATTCTGAATTGCTCGGCGGATTCCGATTCTGTTGGATAAAACACCGTAGACATAGCCATGTACGTGAATGTTATAGATCCAGCACCAGAAGAAGCTGCGTCGAATGTGGTGTATTGCTTTCTGTTGACATCAACACACGCAGGGATGGTTGCGGCAAGAGCCACCAAAACGAGCGCTTTAACTAAAAATGTATTATTCGATTTCAAAATTCAAACGTGCTTTGTATAATACGCTTGCGCCATTCTGCCATGTTTATGATGACCGCGTTTCCTTCGAAGCAATCGGGTATTCTTTGAGCACATCCCGACATTTATCCAAAATCACAGCTAGCCCTGTTTCATTTATTTCGTTTACAAGGCCGTGAATCGTTGTTATTCGTTTTTGACGAACCGTCACCGGCTTAACGTGAATGACTTGAGCGGCAGGAGTCGCCCCGGATTGATCGCTGGTCAGGTCAGCTAATGTTACGCCAAAAGCCTTTGCTAGCGCATGAAGATTGCTTGCGGTTACATTGCCCGTACCGTTATGAGCGCGCTGCACAGTGCCAAAACCAATCTGGGCTTTGGCCGCAACTTTTTTGAATGTATCAAGCCCAGGCGTTTCCTGCATTAAGCGCTTGATATTGCTGGCAATGATCAGATTTATGTCCATATTTGGATTTTGACGCATAAAAAAACCCATGTGCGGGTATTGCTAATACCCATATATGGGTTTAGAGTGTTGTTCATGCACACACAAACCACCCTCTACGAATCGGTCATGGCTTGCCTGGCCTCGCGTGCGATCACGCAGAAGCAGATCGCAGCAGAGTCTGGCGTGCCATTTTCAACAGTCACAAAGATCGCCCAAGGCACAGTTACCGACCCTTCTGTCCACACGGTTCAGAAGCTGTTCGACTACTTCTCATCCAAGGGCTTAACGCAACGGTCACCCGGCGCTCACAACGCTGTTTGACCACCAGGAGAAAGTCATGAGTTCCCATATCCACCAAGGTCGTCAGCAAATCCTGTCAGCAGTTCGCCAGCAACCAAATCGCCGTGTTTACGCGCAACGAGCGCTGTCGCTCTTAATTGCTCTGCAGCGAGCTTTCCATTTCCTTTGTGCGCCGCCAGCGCATGCAAAGCCGCACCGACCGCGTCACGCAAAGCCTCAACGGTAATCCCCGACCCTGACATATCCGCTCCTGATTGTTAGGAGCCGAGGGGAGGATTCCCCCCGACGTTTAGAAAAATAGGTCAATGACCGCATTAGTTCTACGTTTTCCGGAGGTTGAGATGAACATTCAAGACGCAGCACACCGCATCGGACATGAATATCCCGGTGGTGCAGTCGCGCTGGCTCACCGCATGGGTATCAACCCAACGGTATTCAATAGCAAACTGAATCCGAACAACACCACGCACCACCTGACGCTGGCCGAGGCACAGCGCATGCAGTTGCTGACTGGCAGCACCGACATCCTTGAGGCTATGGCCAGCGAGCTTGGCTTCGTTATCATCCACCGCCCCGGCACTGCAGACGGATGCGACATCCCGTCAGCAACGCGCCGTTCGATGGTCGAGTTCGGCGACTGGATGCGCGAGGTGGACGCCGCGCTGACTGATGGCAAGGTCACACTGAACGAGGTGCGCGCCATCGAGCGCGAGCTGGTTCAGATGATTGGGCAGGCACAGTTGCTGACGGCTTGCCTGTCCGAGATGACGGGCGCGGCCAAGTGATGCGAGCCCCCACCCCCACCGGCACGGCAGCAATGAAGGCTGGCTGCGTGTTTACCTTGTCAGCATTCCAGATGTTGGGTCCTCCCTGGGATCATCCATTGCGGGTAATTCGCACCCCGATTTGTCTGGAGTGGGTGGCAACCAAACATAGTCAACAGATTCATGGGGTTGCGCTATGTGGCTGAATTTTGATGACGCCCTGGCGCAGCTCCAGACATTCGGTCTGGATGTAACACAGTCTGACCTGATCATTGGGCAGCGCCGCCGTTGTCGGCACAAGGACGGCGGCAAAGAGAAGCGCGGCTGGTACCAGCTGTATGAGCTGTCCAAGGATGACGGGTCTGGCACGCTGATCGTCGGCAGCTACGGGGCTTTCTGGGGTGCGGAGAATATAGTCCAGAAGATCGAGCTGCCAAAGGCAGACCGCAAGGCAATGACCGCCGACCAGATGGCTGCGCTCCGGGCTCGAATTGCCGAGGATAAGAAACGCGCCGAGGCAGAGCAACGCCGCCGCAACGAATCAGCAGCGCTACGCGCACGATCCGGTTGGGGCAAGTGCCTGCCGGTCGGCGATAGCGAGTACCTGAAACGCAAGGGTGTTGAGGCCTTTGGCGTGCGCTTCTCGGAGCGCGGCAACATGGTCATCCCAATGCTGGACACCAATGGCCAGATCCACGGCCTTCAGGTGATCTATGCCGAGAAGAAGAACGGGCGCGACAAGGATTTCTGGCCAGCTGGTCTAGCGAAGAAGGGGCACTTCTTCCTGATCGGCGGCATACCGGACAAGGTGCTGCTCATTGCCGAAGGCTACGCGACAGCGGCAAGCCTGCACATGGCAACCGGCCACCCAGTGGCAGTAGCCTTTGATGCTGGCAACCTGATGCCAGTCGCCCAGGCGCTGCATGGCCGGTACCGGCGAACGAAGATCCTGCTGTGCGCTGATGATGACTACCTGACCGAAGGCAACCCAGGGGTCAGCCATGCGAAGAACGCAGCATTGGCTGTCGATGGCTCGGTGGTTATTCCTGTATTCAGCGACGAGCGTCCGGCTGATCGCAAGGGGCCGACCGACTTTAACGACCTGCACATGGCCGAAGGCCTGCAGGCGGTACGCAGCCAGATTGAAGCCCACCTTGCCGGTTTGGGGTGGGATGTTTCGTCCTCCGGCGCTCCGGCGGGGGCGCTCTCACAGGGGGGAGGGGATGGCAGCCGTAACGATGCGGTTTCTGTGATGCCTCTGGATGATCTGGTTGGCCGGTTCGTCAAGCTGGACGATGACTCTGGGGAGTCGATTTTCGATACCTGGACCAATAAGGTTGTGCATCAGCGCAAGATGATCAACATGTTGCCAGCGGGTATTCGGGGCGACGACATCAAACGTCACCCGATGTGGTTGTCACGCGCCTTCTATCTGGATCAGGTCGGGTTTGATCCGTCGGGCAAAGACCCGCATATCAAATTGAACACATGGCGCGGCTGGCCAATGAAGGCGGCCAAGGGCAATTGTGAACAGTTGATTGAACTGATGCAGTACCTGTGCGGAAACGACCAGGGCAGCAAAGAGTCATTCGACTTCCTGATCAAGTGGATGGCCTATCCGCTGCAAAACCCCGGCGCAAAGATGCAGAGCGCCGTAATCATGCACGGGCCACAAGGCACCGGCAAGTCGATGGTGTTCAAAACGCTGGCACGGATCTATGGCTACAAAGGAAACCCGTATCTGAACTACTCAATCGTTCTGGATCAGAAGGCGCTGCAGAGCAACTTCAATCCGGATTGGGATTCCAAGCTGTTCATCCTGGCAGAAGAGGTTGTGAACAACTCCGACAAGTGGCAGTTGAAAAACGAACTCAAAGAGCTGGTCACAGGCGAAACGATCCGCATCGAAGGTAAGTTTGCCAACGCTGTGCATCAGCGCAACCAGATGAATATGGCGTTTCTGTCGAATGAAGGCCAGCCGATTCCACTGGATGTCGGGGATCGCCGTCACCTGGTCATCTACACGCCGCCTGCGCTTGATAAGCGTTTCTACACCGAGCTGGCAGACGAACTGAAAGCAGGTGGCACCGAAGCGTTTTACGACTACCTGCTCAATATTGATCTGACTGGGTTTCATGAAGGCACCCAGCCGCCAATGACCGATGCAAAGCAACGCCTGATTGATCTGTCGGCAGGTAGCGAGATCCGCTTTGCGAATGAGTGGCTGGATGGTGACTTGGGGCTTCCAATATGCCCGTGCCTATCCCCAGACCTGTACAGCGCTTATCAGTCGTATTGCCGCAGGAATGGCGAATCACGACCGCGCACCGCGTCACAGTTTTTCTCGCAGCTGACGCATCACGGGTTTGAAAAGAAGAAGGCGCGGGTTTATGAGTCGCCGACCAGCACTCAGACCCACGTCAAGAACGTCATCATCCCGCCGTCCGACAAGATGCTGCGGACGGTATACGCAAAAACCGACACCGACACCGACACCGCCTGGCTCACTCGCTCGTGCCGTTTGTTCACAGAGGCGCTGATCGACACCCAAAACAGGGCTGAAAGGATGGCGGCGTGATGCGTGTTCCAGACGTGTTCCAGACGTGTTCCAGCAAGGCTGTGAAATTTTCTGTTGATAATCAACGCTGTTCCAGCTGTTCCAGCTGTTCCAGCTGTTTCCCGCGCACGGGCGCAAAAAAACGCAAATCTCTCATACACACATATCTTCGCGCACGCACGTATCAAATCGTCTGGAACATCTGGAACATCTGGAACACAGTTGTTTTTATTGGTTTTTTATTTTGTGTCATCTGGAACAGAGCTGGAACAGAGCTGGAACAAGCCGATGACTAAGAAAAACCTCCGTGAATCCATGCCACTGGTTACGGCTTTCATCGACGAGTGTCGTGAGGCTTTTGGCGCTGAAGCCATTAACCAGTCAATCCGCGCCGGTCTGGATGGGCAGGAAACTTTCTGGGCACGGGAAAACGGCATCGAGATTGGCACCAAACCTCGGCATCACGCATTCAATACACCCAAGG
>WBZR01000470.1_pt1 | contig 64842 bp, 50 predicted proteins | sample 5204231 | NCBI WGS metagenome assembly WBZR01 (sample SAMN12412403, study PRJNA552823) | activated sludge metagenome | isolation source: activated sludge from anammox sidestream of wastewater treatment plant... | place: USA: Virginia | collected 2017-08 | reverse complement strand
TCGAGAGGATTCCGCTACTACGGCACTCGATATTCAGGTCGAGGTTCGTCAGCGGGTGGCACTTCTCCGGGGACAGGTACCCATGCTCGATGACGCCGAGAATGCTGAGGAGGTTGCATCGCGTGTGCCCGGGGTTGCCGGGGTGCGTGAGCAACTCGATGTTGCGGCGATGGCTCGTACCGGCGCCGCCGATGACTGGGCCCGGCCGTAGTTCAGCGGGGTCGCTGCCCCGTGGACATAGGTGTTCCCGGTACTCGCCCGAATACGAACGTCCGAACCTCCCAGCGCCCCAGCTGGAAACGGATGTGATGCGCGATCGGCTGGCGATCCGCGGGTGTCACTCGCCAGAGACGCTCGGCGAGTTCGCGGTCGTAATGCCATCGCGTTTCGATGACCTCGAAGCCCAGGGCCCGGTACGCCCGGTGTGCGTGCTCATTGAAGGTGTTCGAACTCAGCACGAACGGTGTCTCCGGGTAGCGGTCCTCGAGCCATGTCATCAGCGCGGCGAGCATCCGGCGGCACACCCCCCGGCCCTCCTCCTCGGGCGGGACATGGACCGCCCAGAGGTAAAGCCCCGAAACGTCCTGCAGATTGATGGATACACGCCCGACAGCCCGCCCCTCTTCGACGGCGACGAAGTGGCGATGGGGCCCCGGTTCGTGTGCCGATGCCAGCGCGTTCGCTGCCCGTGCCGGGTCGGCGAGATGGCCGAGATCAAACCCGTGGTAAGGGAATCCGCGTTGCTTCCAATTCCCCATCTGCCGCACCAGTGCCATATCCCACGGCCGCAGCACCAGTCCCTCCCCCGGGATCTCCGGGGGGTAGGCGACCGTCGGCCGGACCAGGCGAGGGAGTGTCGCTTCCATCCTCTCAAACGATATCATGCAGGCCCTGCCACCGTGAGGTTCTCCGAAGCGCTAAACGGGGAGCCGGCTACGAATGCGCCGTACGGCTTCATGGAACTCCTCGACACCCAGGGCATTCGCGAACCCCCCATATACCAGCGCTCCCGCCGTCGCTGCCGCAAGGGCGACAATCGCCTGGTTGAACCGCCCACCGAAATCGAATGGGAGGAACGCGATGGCAAGGAATAGCGCCATGCCCGCGGCACAGAACCCAAAGACCGAAATCGCTGACAGGTCCTTTGCCGGGCTTGCCCCGGTTCGCCGCACATAGAACACGTAGAGCAGCACCCATTCGAGCGCCGACGTGATCGAATCAGCGAAGGCGAGCCCCTGGTGTTCGAACCGTCTCCACACGAGCGCGCTCAGTACCACGTTCCCACCGACTGCAAGCACCGCGAGCATCACCGGCGTGCGCGTGTCGCCCATCGCGTAGAACCCCCGCGAATGGATCTCGATTCCCGCCTGCGGGACGATTCCGATGCAGAAGAACGCGAGGGCCGTCGCCGTCATCGTCGTATCTTCTGGCGTGAACTTCCCCCACTGAAAGAGCAGCGTCACGGCCGGGAATCGCAATATTGCAAGCCCCACCGCTGCCGGGATGGTCAGGAACATGATGACCCGAAGCACCCGGGACACGGTTTCGCGCAGCCCTTCCAGGTCCTCGTCCGCGGCATGGTCGGCCAGCCGCGGGAATACCGCCGTCGAGAGTGCCATCCCGAACAGCGCGGTCGGCAGCGTCGCGACGATCCACGCGTAATTCAGATTACTCACCGTCTGGTCGCCGATCTTCGATGCGAAGTAGATGGTGACGAAGAAGTTGAGCTGCGCCGCGCCAAGACCGATGACGCGGGGCCCCATCAACCGTCCAACTTCGCGCACCGCCGAGTCGTGCCAGTCGAATGTCGCCCGCCAGCGCATGCCCTCGCGTACCAGCCCGGGGACCTGGACGAGCAGATGCAACCCCGCCCCGCAAATGACGCCGATCGCGAGCCCGGTGACGCCATACGGCCCGGCCAGGAACAGCGCCCCGAAGATGATGGCGACGTTGTAGAGCATCGGCGCGAGCGCAGGGAGGAAAAAATGCTGCCGCGCATTCAGGATCCCCGTGATCATGCCGCTCACCGAGAACAACAGCGGCGAAAGCAGCATCAGGCGTGTCAGGAATACCGCCTTGCCCTGCAGGGCGATCCCGGGCGCCATGAGCGGCACCAGCCACGGCGCCAGGATGAATGCCACCACGCACGCGACCGCAGTCGCCGCCGTGACCAGGTTGAGGACGTTGCTCGCCAGCCGCCACGCCTGGTCCGGTCCGTCGCGGCGATAGAGGCGCGCGAACACCGGGATGAATGCGCTCCCGAGCGTCGCACCCGCCAACACCTGGAAGATCAGGTCGGGCAGCTTGAATGCGACGACATATGCGGCCAACTCTGGACTCGACCCAAACGCCCGCGCGATCACCGCCGACCGCAGGATCCCCAGGACCCGTGAGCCGAGGAAACCGAACGCCACGATCGCCGCCGCAAGCGCCAGCCCGCTCCCGCGATGCGAGGTTCCGTCCGATGAGACCGCGGGAGCTTCCGCCATTCGCGCCATGGTAGTGCGTGGTACGCGTGCGGTCGCTGCTATCAGCCGCCCCTCGGACAATGGGCCCATGACACTCCCGCTCGTGCATGTCTATTGCGATGGCGCCTGTTCTCCGAATCCTGGCTGGGGCGGCTGGGGAGCGTTGCTCATCTCACCCGCTCACAACGTCACCCGCGAACTCTCTGGCGCTGAACCCGACTCCACCAACAACCGCATGGAACTCACGGGCGCGATCAGGGCACTCGAGGCTCTGAAGATGCCCTGCCAGGTCGTCCTCCACACCGACTCCGAGTACGTTCACAACGCCTTCGTCAAGGGCTGGCTCGCGAAGTGGCAGAAAAACGGTTGGCAGACAGCCGCCCGGAAGCCGGTTCTCAACCAGGATCTCTGGGAGAAACTCCTCCGGCTTGCAGAGCTTCATACCATCCAGTGGGTCTGGGTCAAGGGACACGCAACGAACGAACAGCACAATCGCTGCGACGCACTCGCGGTAGCCGCCCGCGAGCGACTCGCCGCGTCCTCGACTCCGGAGCGCCCTCCTCTTCAGGAGCCCAACAGGCTGCACATAAGTGAACGTCTGCGAAATCATGCCGGTTCGCCGGGTGGAGAATGAGAGCGCGACCATTTCCAACGATGAGTCGATTGAGGCCCCCCTGCTCACCGTGCCACTCGTAATCCGCCAAACGATGGTGTGCTCGTCATCGCCGGGGCAGGCCGTGAAGCCGCTCCCGGCTGCGTCGGAGGGCCCTACCGCCGCCCGAACCGCAGAGAAGCGATCCCCCATCCGCGCAAGGGGAACTCCCAGCCACCCTCCGTCCGTTCAGGCATCGCGACGTGTCTCTCCATCAGGTCCGTCAGACCGGCTCCTTCACTTCCCGCAGGCACGTCGATCCGGCATCGCCTCGCCTCACCCGATGCGTTGTAGACACGGATGATCGGTGCACCATCCGCCTCGCTGCGGTGCATCGCCGACGGCACGAACGCTGGGTCTTCGAAGCTTGCGAGTGTGATCGCTGCTCCAGCCGACCCTTCGTGCTCGTTCGTCGCCCACGCCAGCGGCGGATATGCGAACGCGTGTGCAAGTGGCTGGATACCGTTCTTGCTCCACGAGCCCCGGTACGTGGTGAGCGCGTAGTCGAACGTGTGCTCGCCCGGCATCTGGCTGTCGTACGTGGCGATGGTCGGCCCCGCACCGCCGCGCCTGCTCGCGAGATCCGGCCGCGAAAGCCATCCAACGCAGCGCAGCAGCGTGAGCGTATATGCCTGCTCACCGTCTGGATTCGTGACGACTTCACCCTCCTGGAGCCCGCGATTGAAGACAGCCACGCCCATCCCATCCGCTTCCATCGCTACGAACGACTTCTGCGGAAACGTAACGGGTGGCTGTTCCGGGCTCGAACCATTCCATTGCGCCGGTGTCACCGGTCGTTCTCCCACATGGAACTGGTTTTCGGTGAACGCCGTGCTCATCGTGAAGGGCAGGGGGAAGAGCGCTCTCAGCCGGTGGTCCTCGGCGCTGTTCTGTACAACCACCCGGAAGTCGATACGTGGCATACCCGCCCAGAGCGTTACCGACGTCACAATTGGCACGAGAACTCGGTTCTTGTTCCTCCGCGACTGCCGGTTGGCCTTCAGCCCTGCGGGGAGTTCGAGGATGGTCAGGTAGCGGAGCGTCGCCGAGACGTTATCCTTCTCGATTCCAACCAGCTCGCTCACAACGGGCTTGAGGATGGCGTCAGGCAGGATGTCTGCGTTGTACTCGTCGCCACGGTCGCCTTCGTCCACAAACACATTCACGCGATCGAAATCGATGCCGTTCTCCCAGTCGCGCACCGAGAGCCGCCCGCGCCGGAATCGCACCTCGTAGAACCGGTTCGCGATCGAATTATCGCTCGCCTCGATGTCGGTGCCCGGCGCGGGCCCCCCGCCCGGTTCCAGCGACTCGACACCGATCGTGCTCGCTGCCGGCAGCACAGCTCGGAGCCGCCGCCGCCCTGAACGCACCACTGCCACCTCAGCCGTGTCGGCAAGGTCATTGGCCGCGACGTTTCGCACATCCTCGCGGACTGACTGCTCGTCTACCACGTTCAGGTCGTTCCCCACCGTCGTGCGAACGGATAGATGACGGCCCTCGAGCGACCACTCCATCGCCTCAATGTAGTGGTTGTCGTAGCGTCCCTCGCGGAGGAAGTCGAGGTGCCGGCCAGCCCCACGCGCCGAAACCTCATCGTCCTGGAAGAGCATCTCCGGCTCGCGCGCCGGACCCAGCGCCACCGCGACCTCGGTGCCGCCGGGCAGGCGCAACGACTCCGCCATGAACGTATCCGGTACGTCGCACTCGATAATGACCGGCGCATGAGGCACAGGCCGGAAGAGAGCCACACCACCTCCGGGGGGCACGTCCAGCCGGCGCACCAGGTGCTGCATCGATTCCCGGGCCACCTGGTTCGCGAGCTGTTCGGCCCGGTCATACCGCGGGAACATCTCCCGGTGGGTCTGATCCACGCTACACCCGCAGATCGAGTCGTGTGGCGAGTTCTCGAGCTGGAGCCGCCACGCCTGCTTGAGTGCCGGCGAGGCGTCCGGCCCGTGCTCCAGCCACGAAAGCAGTTCGAGTGGCTCGGCGTAACGTTCCAGCGCCCGTGCAACCTCGAAGTCGCGCCGCTTGATATCGGTACGCGACGACATGACTCCTGCAAGCACATTCGAACGATCAGGCGATCGCAATTCGCCCACATGCACATGCTCGTCGATACCGTGTGCGAAGACCGCCCTCTCGTAGTCAGCGAGCGTCGCAAGCCGGAACTCGTAACCACGGCCGGCAGCCGCGGCGAGTGCCCCCGGCACGTGCTTTTCCATTCGTGAATGGTCGGTGCCGTTCATTAGCAAGGCTGGCGCGTTATCGGGCAGATCCCGCTCCTGGCGGCGCGTACGCTCCATGAGATCCTCCGGGTCCGCCGGCAGACGCCATCCACTCGAGTAGCTGTTACGGAGGTAGAGCACCGGCTGTCGCGTCCCGTCAGGCGACTCCCACCAGAAGCTCCAAGCCGGTACCGAGTCGGGCACACCCCGCCAGAGGCAGGCACTCGTGAGGCCAAGCTGGTGCATGATCTGTGGCATCTGGGCGATGTGCCCGAACTGGTCGGCGCAATGCCCCACCCTCAGCGACCCTCCGAGCCGGTCGGCGAACCGAATTCCGCGCTGGAAACTACGGATGTGCGATTCACCCGTCGGCAGGAACTCGTCGGGTTGTACCCACCACGGCCCGATGACGATCCTCCCGGCTTCGATCATCGTTCTCAGCCGTGCCTCGTTCTCGGGCCGCAGCTCCAGGTAGTCGTCGATGACGATCGACTGCCCGTCGAGGTTGAAGCAGGCGTACTCGGGGTGTTGCTCCATGTGCTCGAGCAGTTCGTCGATCATCTGTACCAGCCGCCAGCGAAAGAGCTCGTGAGGCTGGTACCACTCCCGGTCCCAGTGGCAATGAGGAACGACGTAGACGGTTCGGGTCATGCTGTCACGGCTCCGGTGAACGTTCAGCGCATGGTAGTCGAGAGCACGGTGACGAGGGAGTCCAGAGCGGCCGGTTGGCCGGTGGATTCAGGCCTTCGAGCCGATCCCCATAGCCTGCGGCTCCCTTTTCATGGGAATCAGGAGGTGCACGATGACGGCATTCGTGAGATTTGCGGGCGCACCAACCCTGGCGGTAATCCTGGGGTTCGTGCTCACAGGTTGTTCCGACGGTGATGATGGCAAGTCACCGGCTGCTGGTACGAGTGTTATCGAGACCTTCGCCAACCGCGCCGAAACCGAGTTCCAGCAGCGTGGCCAGGGGACGTTCTTCGACACCGGTTTCCTGAGCTACTGCCGCCAGAACACCGGGTTCGACTCCGGGGTCTTCCACGCCCTTGGGTACACCGATTCGAACGCCCCCAAGAATGTGGAACTTTGTTACAACGTCAGCGACGACCTGAAGAAGGTGGCTCTCGGGGCAACCTCGTCGAAGGGGGATCTCCAGTGTGTCGTCCTCGATGCCTCGTCGGGCTCCATCGTCCGCACGACGAAGTCCTCCGGCTCATGCACGCCGTGATGCCCGCCGCTGAGGCCGTGGCACCGACGGCCATGCCAATCCTGGCCTTGCCCCCGTTCTCGCGCGCGTTTGGCCGGCTCTCTGCGCCCGCTCGATACCCATGAACCGCTCGGAGAATCCGGGCGCGATACGCGCCATGAGCATCGCGAACAGCACGCTCCCGGCGATGCCGACGATAAACTCCGTGTTCATCAGTCTCCAGTAGTCATCCTGCAGAGAGCTCTGCCCAACGAGCCGATTCGAAAGCCAGCCGGCGAAGAACGGCAGGTGCACCAGGTAGATCGCGAACGAGTAGCGCGATAACTCCAGCGCCGGCCGTGTGACCGTCCGGTCGGCCCACGACCGGAGCAGCAACCGTACGATCGCGGGGTAGACCACCAGCCCGAGCGACGCGAAGAGGAATACCGTGATCCCGAAGTAGCTCACCGGGTAGTCGCCGTACACCTCGCCGCGCATCAAATACCAGGCGGCGACACCGGCCATGGCAGCGATCGCCGGCAGCACCAGCCGCCCCGTCCAGTCCATCGACTCGAATCGTCTTCCCGCCCAGTAGCCGAACATGTATGAGAAGATCCACATGCCCGGGTTGCGGTACGCCAGAGTCGCGAACTCACCGGATATCGCGTGCCGCTCGTAGTAGGCCACGGTCGCCAGGTTGACCACGAACGCCGCTCCGAGCAGCCAGTCCAGGCTGCGGTCAGTGATGTGCCGGGCGAAATAGAAGCTCGCCATAAAGAACGCCAGCACGACCAGGTAGTAGTACTGCCCGGCTACATTGAAGAGCGCCAGGTCGATCCCGAGCTGTTTCGACCACCCGTCCTGCCACAGCCGGTAAGCGAACGCGGCGCCCATCCAGAACAGTGTCGGCACAACGATCCGTCGCAACTTGCGCGACCCGAACGCCCGGAATGAGGGTGACGTGTCGCGCGCGAGCAGGAACGCCGACATGAAGAAGAACACCGGTACCGCGCTGTGGCCGAACAGGTGGATGACGTGCACCGCGAACTTCTGGTGGTGCGGCGTCACGTCCCATGGGCTGAACCATGCGTGCAGATACACAACCAGCACGATCGCGACGCCCCGCATCACATCGAATTCGTCGATACGCCGCCGCCGCAGCGTCCGCTCCTGCACCACTTCAACCCTCGCCATACTCGTTCGACGGTACCACTGGCCAGCGTTCCGGTCGGCTTAGCGGAAAGGACTGGTCTTGTAGATATCGCAACGATGAAGAGCGGCCCGGTGAGTGCGTTGCAGCCCGCCCGTGCCTACACTAGCCGGGCCGCACTCGCGACAAGATCCACTCGCCGGAGCCGCTCGATGGTCGATTTCACCTTCTCGCCCGAAACCGAACAGTGGCGCTCGGAGCTTCGCGCCTTCCTCAAAGCCGAACTCCCGGAAGGGTTCGAAGGCAGCGACGACTTCTTCGACAATGAGGAGCAGGTTGGTTTCGCGCGGCAGCTCACGCGGAAGCTCGGTGCAAAGCACTGGTTTGCACCCGCATGGCCCGAGAAGTACGGCGGCATGGGCAAGGATTCCCTCTGGCAGATGATCCTGAACGAGGAGATGGCCTACCAGCGCGCCCCCGCAAGCGGCCGCCTCTTCACTATCGGCATCACCGGCCCCACGGTCATGGTCAATGCCAGCGACGAGCAGAAGATGCGCTGGCTCCCCGCCATGGCCGCCGGTGAGGACTGGTACTGCCAGGGCTTCAGCGAACCGGGCTCCGGGTCGGACCTCGCGAGTATGCAGACTCGGGCGGTCCGCGATGGCGATGAGTACGTGATCAACGGTCAGAAGATCTGGACATCAAATGGCCATGTTGCCGATAAGATGCTCCTCCTCGCACGTACGGACCCCGATGTCCCCAAGCACAAGGGCATCTCCGCGTTCATCGTCGATATGAAAACCCCCGGCATCACCGTCCGGGGTATCCCGAACATCGCCTATCGCCGCGACTTCAACGAAGTGTTTTTCGAGGACGTACGCATCCCTGCCGCCAACCTCTTCGGGGGCGAGAATCGTGGCTGGTACGTGGCTGCCACCACGCTCGACTTCGAACGTTCCAACATCGCCGCAATCAGCGGCACCCGTCGCACCATCCACGACCTGGTCCGCTGGGCGAAGGAGACGCATCCTGGTGGACGACCCTGGGACAAACCCGAAGTCCGAACCAAGCTCGCCGACCTCGTGATCGATGTCGAGGTTGGTCGTCTCGTTGCCTATCGCACCGCCTGGCTCCAGGCGAAGGGGGCGGTGCCCAATTATGAGGCCTCCATCGGGAAGGTCTGGATGGCACTCCTCGGTATCAAGGTCGGGAACGTAGGTGTAAACCTGATGGGCCCATACGGCCAGCTCGGGCCCGGGTCGAAATGGGCGCAACTCCACGGGCGTGTGCTGACCAGCTACCTGCTCGCCGCCTCAGGGCCCATTGGTGGTGGCACGAGCGAAATCCAGCGCAATATCATCGCCCAGCGAGGCTTTGGCCTGCCCCGATAGCAGACCAACCAGCTCACGCATTGCCGTGCATCTCGTCGTAGAATGTCCGCATCACCGCCGAGCCCACCGGCCCTGATGGGAGTCGCGGCGGATTGATCCTGCAAGGAAAGGGCTTCAGTCGCACCGCGATGGAGGCCCTGCCATGACCCGGATCCCTCGAAGCGTTTGGAATCCCACCCAGTACGAGAAGTTCCGCGACGAGCGAAGCCAGCCGTTCTACGACCTCCTTGCTCTCGTTACACCGTGCCCTGGCGGCCGCGTCGCCGACCTCGGATGCGGTACCGGTGAGCTCACACGCGATCTCCACGAGGCCACCCGGGCCGCCGAGACCACCGGCATCGACAGCTCCGACACGATGCTCGCCAGGGCCTCGCCCTTCGCCGGCAACGGTCTGCGTTTCGAACAGGCCAGCATCGAAACGTGGGAACCGACAGCGCCGCTCGATGTGCTGTTTTCGAACGCCGCGCTCCAGTGGGTAAACGGTCATGAGCTGCTCTTTGAACGCCTCGCCGGGTTCATCGCGCCCGGCGGCCAGCTGGCCATCCAGGTGCCGGCTAACAACGACCACCCCTCGCATGTCACAGCTCACCGCATTGCAGCCGGGGAGCCGTTCCTCTCCGCCCTGGATGGCTACGCGCGCGAATGGCCGGTTCAGCCGCCTGAGTGGTATGCCGAACTGCTCGACCGCCTGGGTTTCACCACTCAGTCAGTTCGCCTGCAGGTCTATGGTCACCACCTCGCCTCGCGCGAAGGGGTGATCGAGTGGGTGAGGGGCACGCTGCTCACCGACTACCAGAAACGCCTGCCCGTGGACCTGTGGGAGGAATATCTCGCCCGCTATCGTGCCGAGCTCCTTCCACGGCTGCGTAACACGCACCCCTATTTCTACGCCTTCAAGCGCATACTCATCTGGGGCCACAAGGCCGCGTAGCTACACTTCGAGCCCGAGACCGCGCAGGAACGCCTGGTTGTTCGGTTCGCGGCCGAGGAAGTTGCGCACCAACTCGTCGCCATCCACCGAGCCACCCCGTTCGAGCACCGTCTTGCGGTAGTGCGCTCCCGTCGCCGGGTCGAGCGGTCCGTGCTCCTCGAAGAACGTATACATGTCGTCCCCGAAGACGTGCGACCAGAGATACCCGTAGTACCCGGCATCGTAGCCGAAAAGGTGCCCGAACCCGGATTGGAAGTGCGTGCCCGGCATGTATGGGAAGCCGGTGATCTCGTGTAGCTCGCGTACCTTTCGGGTCGTGTCGCCATCGAAGCCGGGCGAGTGGTAAGCGAAGTCGAGCGTTGCAAAGAAGATCTGCCGGAGTGTCATCACCCCCGAATCCAGGTTCTTTGCCGCCACCATCGCGTTCACCAGGTGCTCGGGCAACGGCTCCCCGGTCTCGTGATGCCGCGCAAACCCCGAGAGCACTGACGGCTCCCAGACCCAGTGCTCCAGCATCTGGGATGGTGCTTCCACGAAGTCCCGTTCGGTTGCCGTCCCGCTAAAGCGAGCCCGCCGGGCCTTCGTCAGCGTCTGATGGAGAATGTGCCCGAACTCGTGAAAGAAGGTCACGACCTCCGTATGCCGCAGCAGCGATGGCTGAGTCGCAGTCGGCTTCGTGAAGTTCGCGACGATCGCGCTGACCGGCTTCTGGTAGCTGCCATCCGCAAGCTCTCGTCCACGCCGGAGGGTGAACGCTGCCGCGTGCCCATACGTGTTCGGGCGCGGGAAGAGGTCCATGTAGAAACGGGCGAAAGGCTCGGTTCCGTCCGCATCGAAGACATCGAACGCCTGCACATCCGGGTTCCAGCGTGGTGCATCCGGCGCCGGCGCGAAGCGAAGCCCGAGCATCGTCTGCGTCACGTCGAACAACCCCTCGATGCAGGCGTCCAGTGGGAAATACTCGGCGATCTCGAACTCGTTTACCGCGTACTTCGTCTTCAACAGCTCGTTGTGGTAGTACCGCCAGTCCCAGATGTCGATGTCCGCCTCGCCCTCCGCGCTCGCTGCCGCGCGCAGTCCTTCCATGTCGCGCGCCGCTTTCACGCTCACCTTTTCACGAAGGTCGGCGAGAAAGCTGGCGACGTTCTCCCGTGTCTTCGCCATCCGCGTCTCGGTCCGGTACGCCGCCCACGAGTCGTATCCGAGTAGCCGCGCCACCTCGTCACGCAGGCGAATCGCTTCCTCCAGCCTCCGCACATTCTCCTCGCCGCCCTTGCGCTGGTCCTTTTCGAAGAGCTGGCGGCGGAGTTCCCCTGACTTCGCGTTCGCCATGAACGGGTGCAATTCGGGGTACGCGAGCGACACTCGGTAACGGGTTTCAGCACCATCCTCCGTCTTCTTCAGGCTATCGACGTAGGCGTCTGGCAATCCCGCGAGTTCCTCGCGGCGAACCATGATCCCGTCATCCCAGTCGTCGATGGCTTTGCGGAACTGGACATCCAGCTCCACGAGCCGGTCGAACAGGGCGCGCACCCTGGCTCGTTCATCTGGCGGGAGTTCGAACCCGTTGCGCCGGTAGTCCCGCAGTTCGAACTCCAGGAGCCGTTTGTCTTCGCCGGTGAGCCCTTTCGCCTCCTCGGTCGCTGCGAACTCCCTGACCGCGTTGTACAGGTCCTCCCGAAACGAGAGCGCGATCCCGTACTTCTCCAGCGTCTCCTCGCACTCTCTTCCTGCGGCCCGCAGTCCCTCGTTGTCCGAGACGTATGCCATGAACCCGTACATGCCGGACACGCGCGCAACCAGTTCGCCCGCCTCTTCCAGGGCGAGCATGGTATTGGCGAACGTTCGCTCGCCTGCCGGGATCGCCACGATCGCCGCGATCGCGGCATCGCACTCTCGCATCGCATGCTCGGTCGCGTCTCTCGTTTGCTCCGGTGTCAGTGACGTGAAGTCGATGAGGAAGAGAGGATCGTCTGTCATTGGCTCGCTCCTTGGGTGGCGGCTGGCCGCAGGGTTTCGAATCAGCCTATCGGGTTCGCCCGCAGATGCCCAAGTATCTCCGTGATGACACGCCCCGGCGCTTCCTGGATCAGCCAGTGGCCGTTATCGAGCTCCACGAATGTGTATGGCCCGGTCATCAGCGCTCGCGCGTTCTCAACTCCCGTCCTGCCGATGGCCGTGTCCTGGTTCCCCCAGATGAGCAACGTCGGTGTTGAGACTGGCCCGAACTGGACCTGTGGGTCGTCCGGGTCGATCCCCCGCGAACCCCGGTACCAGTTGAGTGCCGCCGTCAGTGCACCGGGTTCGCGAAAGACCGAGAGATACTCGGCCTTCTCTTCGTCCGAGCTGGCACTCCAGACGTTCCGCAGACCCGCGAAATCGTTCGCCGAAAGGGCGGCCTCCGCAACACCCGGTTCTTGGAAGAAGGTGATGTACTGGCTCCGCTGTTGCTGGTCCGGGTCGGCGCGAATCGCGGCACCGAATGCGCTGACATGCGGTACCGAAAGTGCGCTCCAACTCGCGATTCGCTCCGGGAACATCGCCACCGTGGCCCACCCGGCTCCAGCACCCCAATCATGCCCCACGAGATGGAATCGCTGCCAGCCGAGGGCATCGGCGACGGCGCTCACGTCCGAAGCCAGTGAGGCGTAGGTGTAGCTCTCCTTGCCTTCGGGCCGTGCTCCCGGGCTGTAGCCGCGCTGGTCGGGCGCCACGGCATGGTAACCGTCCTCCGCCAGCCGCTCGAGCAGCGGGATCCACATGTGCGAGGTTTCGGGGAACCCATGGAGGAGCAGCACGGGCTCGCTGCCCGCCTGCCCTGCCTCCCTCGCTCGAAAGGTCATCCCATTCGCCTGGATTTCTCGGATCGTGACCGTCATCGTTGTGCCCCCGGAAACAAGTCGGCGGATTGTAACGCGGATCACACGGCCCCATGTCGCTGCCTGTAGCCGCCATGAGTCGCATGATTTACCTGATGCCATCCGAAACCGTTGCCCTCGTGCTCGGCGATCGTCAACTGGTCATCCCCATCATCCGGAGCACCCGCCGGACACGCACGCTATCCATCTCCGTCGACCCCGGCCAGGGGGTTCGAGTACTCGCCCCGGCCGGCGTTCCAATGGCCGAGATTCGCTCGCTCGTCGCTCGCAAGGCGTCCTGGATCGAGAGCCGCCTCCAACAGCCTCCTCCGCAAACCGGCGAACGTGCGATACCTTCGCATGTCCCGGTTTTTGGATCTCCTACCGCCGTCGTCGTGCGAGAGACAGCGCGATACTCGGCCGAACTCGTCAATGATGTGGTTCTCCTCGGCATGCCGGGCGAACCACGCCTCGGGGTGGTCCACGCACTGTTCGAACACTTCTACCGCCTCGAGACCGAGCGTTTTGTTACCCGGGCGGTTCCGCGCTGGGCCCCTGCTGTTGGCCGCCAGCCCTCGCGTGTCCTGGTTCGCGCCCAGAAGACTCGCTGGGGGAGCTGCGCCGCGGACGGCTCAATCCGCTTCAACCTGCGCCTCTCCATGCTCAGTCCCGACCTTGCCGACTACGTCGTCGTCCACGAACTGGCGCACCTCATCCGCCGTGACCATTCGCCAGCCTTCTGGTCCGAGGTCGCCCGCGTTCTTCCCCACCATGGCGATCTCAGGGCTCGCCTTCGCCGTGCCGAACGCGAACTCCCCACCTGGTAGTGCCGGGTGGGGCCAACGCACGCCAGGGAGTGGCCGTTTCAACTGACTGGATCACCAGTCAAGCGGGCAACCGCCCCCTGAGCTTTTCTGCAGTCATCTTCTCGCCGGCGAGAATCAGCTCACGGGCGGCGCCCACCTGGTCCCACGTATTCCAGAGCAGTACGCCACGGACGAGGCCGTCTTCGAGGAAATAGAACACCCCCGCCTTACCCGGTTCCGACCAGTCTGATACCAGCTCAAACTGTGGACCGAACAGGCCGATCGCCTCATACCCATCGTCGAACAGGTCCGAGTAGAAGAATGGCAGGTGGGTGAACGGCTCCCCCGGCTCGCCCTTTACCGAGGCAACCATCTCGCGGCCAGCCGCCGCCCCCATGTAATACGCGTTGTCTTCGTGCTCAATGCGTAGCCGCCGGCCCATGCCCGGGAAGGCGAAGTTCGCAACATCGCCCGCTGCATAAACGCCCAGCGTACCTGAGACGGCGGGAGCACCATTCGCCAGGGACGCACGAAGATGCTCATCAACCCAGATGCCGTTATCGACCTTCAGCCCCGCCGCCCGTGCAAGCTCGTCGTTTGGCACCGCGCCGATTCCAACCACCATCAGGTCTGCCACCAGGTGTGTTCCGTCGTCAAGGTCGGCTTCCACGGTGTCCCCGCGGACTGTCGTGGAAACAAGCTTCCGGCCGGCATGGATGGCCACACCCTGCTCCCGGTACTTCTTGCCAACGAGTTCGGCGATCTCCTGCGGGAGCCTCCCGGCGCCCAGGTGATCCTCCGGGAACACGACATGTACGGTGCTCCCGGCGAGCGTCAGTGCCGCTGCCATCTCCGCGCCGATGAACCCGCCACCGACGATGATGGCTGTTCGCCCGGGTCCCGACCGTTCGCGCGCGCTCCGATAGTCCGACACATGCCGGTAGGCCAGGACCGGGCCGCCGCTCGGGGCTCCTGGCAACTCGCGAGCATGGGCGCCCGTTGCGAAGAGGAGCCGCTCGTAGCCGGCAACCTCGCCGTCGTCGAGATGGACCTCCCGCTTCTGGAGGTCGACGGCGGTGGCACGTTTCCCAAGCCGTACTTCAGCAGCAGTTGCGCCTGTCTTGAGGTCGAGTTTCTTCTCGTCATCACCTTTCCACAGGCCCTTGGAAAGCAGCGGACGCTTGTATGGGGCCACCTCCTCTTCACTAATCAGGAGTATCGATCCGTCGGGATCCCCTTTGCGGATGGCTTTCACCGCCGCGTCGCCGGTCATTCCGCCGCCCAGGACAACATATCGGGAGGTCACAGGTTCGCCTCGTTGGTAAATGTTTCTTTAACGGTAGCTCGCGTGGCGTAGCGGTACCGAACGTGGCCAACGATACATCTCTCGAATTGGTAACAATCGTACGAGGGTTCCTATCCCCCGCATCGTGGAACCAGCGGAACCCCACGGTGGCCGGTACAGACAGGGTGCACGATGACCCTCGACCGCTACCCTGGCCCCTGCCTGTTCCTCGCTCGCGCCGAAAGCAGCTGAAGGTAGACAAAACCCGCCAGCCCGGAACACAACGACGCTGCAAGGATGCCGATCTTCGCCTCTTCCTGCAGTGCGAGGCTATCGAAAGCGAGACCGGTCACGAACAGCGACACCGTGAAACCGATCCCCGCGAGGAGCCCGGCGCCGGCGATGTGGGTGAAACCGAGGCCCTCGGGGATGGTGCCGAATCGCAGCCGTGTGGCCAGCCACGTAAACAGGATGATCCCGGTTGGCTTTCCGGCGATGAGTCCGAATGCGACCCCGGCAGTGACCGCCGAGCCCCCGGCAGTACGTAAGGCATCCCCCGATAGTGGGATGCCGGCGTTGGCGATTGCAAAGACAGGGACGATGAGAAAGCTCACCCAGGGATGGAGCAGCCGTTCGACACGCTCCAGCGGTGGCTCGCCTTCCGGCTCGTTTGGCGGGAAGTGGAGCGGTGCAAGCGCAGCAAGGATCACTCCGGCTATCGTGGCGTGAATACCGCTCTTCCATACCGCAAGCCACAACAGCATTCCCAGCGCGACGTAGACAGCCACGCGCCGTACTCCCGTTCGCTGGCCCCCGATGATCAGCACTACGATTACGGCGGCCCAGCCGAGAGCCACAATCGAGATGCTGTCCGAGTAGAACACCGCGATCACCGCAATCGCACCGAGGTCGTCCACGATGGCAAGCGCCAGGAGGAAGACCTTCAACGAGAACGGCACGCGGCTCCCGAGCAACGCCAGGGCGCCCAGGGCAAAGGCGATATCCGTCGCCATGGGAATACCCCAGCCGTGTCCCCCGGGGCCGCCTGCGTTCCAGGCCGTGTAGATGAGCGCCGGGACGACCATGCCACCCAGGGCAGCGGCCACGGGTAGTGCCGCCTTCTGTCGCGAGGCGAGTTCGCCCTCGAGCAGCTCTCTCTTGATTTCGAGACCAACCAGGAAGAAGAAGAGGGCCATCAGGCCATCGTTCACGGCATCGACCAGCTCGGCACGAAGGTTCATCCACCGGGTGTCTATCCCGATGTGCGCACTCCAGAGATCGTGATACGCACCATCCCAGGGCGAATTCGCCCACCCGATCGCAAGCATCGTCGCTGCCAGCAGCACAATACCGCTCGCCGACTCCGTGGCGACAAACGCCTGCACCGGGCGCAACATAAGGGTCGCGACGCGTCTCGCGGGTCCGCTCGAGTTCACTGCCGGCTGTCCGGGATCACCAGGGTCATCCCCTCGAGGATACCAGCCGGCCGCTGCCGCTCGTCTCAGGGTGCAGCGAGTTCAACCCCCGTGATCGCCCGGAAATGGCGTGTCATCAATGCGACCTGCCGGGGATTCGCCCACGCGTAGCCCGGTGCCTGCCCCGTTCCGGCCGCGAATCGAGCGCTGGCAGCATGAACCATCGCCAGGAAACAGCGCAGTGCTTCGTAGTAGCGCAGCTTCTCCTGGTCGAGCGGACGGTGCTTCCTGTATTCATGTTCGTACAACCGCACGAGGATACTGCGGGCCCTGTTCAGCACGCCGCCCAGCGCTCCGCCGTCAATCGGTCCCATGGTCATGATGATCCGGCTGAAGGCGACATCGAGCTCAGGGTCGCCGATGAGAACGCCGCCCCAATCGATGACCCCCGTCACCTGCCACTTCTCTGCGAGCAGGTTGCGGGGGTGGAAGTCGCCGTGGCACACCACCGGCGTGGTTGTCGGCGGCAGATGCGCTTCTACCCATCGCAGTGCTGGCTCATAGCGGCGCAATTCATCGCGCTCGACGTCCACCGCTGCCGCAGTCAGCCACTTCCCGGCGCCGGGTGGCGGGGAGGGTACATCTCCGGCCGCCAATTGCCGGAGAATCTCATCTGTGTCGAGCGCGTGCAGCGCCAACTGCGTCTGTGCCAACAACCGCGGGATACGGTACCAGCCTGTCGCGCTCGGCAGAAAATCGAGTAATGGCCTTCCTCGTGCCCGGGGCATGATCATGAACGGCCCGCCCAGGGGACGATCAGATTCCTCCACCAGCATCGAGGGCGGACACGGAAACCCCTGCGCGCTGATCGCCGAGTGGACGACTCCCTCGAACCGTGGACGTTTTGCCTGCCCTGGCCGAAAGACCCGCGCCACGAGCGGTTGCCGCCATTCCCGTTCGGGTGCCCCGCCAAGTTCGAACGCCCAGATCGTCGTGTCGAATCCACCCATCAATCGCGTTGGAGGCGTTGCGAACCCGAGTGTATCGGTCCCGAGCCTTTGGCGAAGGTACCGGATGAACGCCTCATCCCATGCCGCTTGCGATTGCTCGTGCACGTCGTGAGTGTCCATGCATTCGCAGTGGTGATGCAATGCACTTCACCAGGACGAGAAGCGGCCAGGCATTGCCTGGCCGCCTGGCATTTTCATCCTGCCGGGGACTATTGCGCCTTCACGAGCTCGATGTCGACATTCATCTTCACGTCGTCGCCGACCAGGAAGCCGCCCGCTTCGAGGACCGTATTCCAGTTCAGGCCGAACTCCTTGCGGTTCACCTTGCCTGTCGCCGAGACACCCACGCGTGTGTTGCCCCACGGGTCCTTGATCGGGCCACTCGCCTCTGCATCGAGCACGATCGGCTTCGTGACGCCGCGGACCGTCAGGTTGCCATAGATCTTGTAGTCGCTCCCTTTCGGCTCAATCTTCGTGGTCTCGAATACGAGGTTCTTCGCGTTCTCGGCGTCAAAGAAATCTCCCGAGCGGAGGTGTGCATCGCGCTTCTCATCGTGAGTGTCGACGCTCTGGGCGTTGATGGTTACGGTCGCCTTCGAATTCGCCAGGTTCGCCTCGTCGATCTCCGCATCAACGGTGAACTCTGCGAAACGGCCCTTGGTGCTCGCGATCATCATGTGCTTGACCACGAACTCCACGGAGCTGTGGGTGGCATCGAGGTTCCAGGTCATGGGTGTACTTCCTTTCAACACATAGTCCGTAGCTCGGCTACGTGGCGTAAGTAACGTTACAGTCGTAACGTACTCTTGTCAAGGAGCCTACGAATCGTAGCCATAACCTGTTATGCTGCTGGCATGAACACGGCCGGACACCCCGCCGATCTCACCGCCTACTGCCCCAAGTTCCAGGAGACCGTCGAACTGATCGGCCGCCGCTGGACGGGAGCTATCATTCGTGCACTCCTTGCCGGCTCCGTCCGCTTCGGCGATATCCTCGCGTGCGTCCCTGGCCTCTCCGACCGCCTCCTCAGCGAACGGCTCCGCGAACTCGAGGCTACCGGTATCGTCTCCCGGACGGTCTTTCCCGAGGTGCCAGTGCGCATCGAGTATCACCTCACCGAAAAGGGCCACGAACTCGAGCGGATCGTCACCGCAATCGATGACTGGACTGCGCGCTGGGCTGAGGATAGCGACACCTGTCCGCGTGGAACGTGATGCTGCTCTGCCCACCAGTGGCCACTGATTCACCAGCAGGGTGGCCCCGCGACTTCCTCGACGCCACGACAATCACCAGGGCTCATCAGTCTGCGTTGGCCGGCGATGTCGCGCCAGGGGTAAAGACGGGTGACGCCGGTCGCACGAAACTCATCTGAGAGGAGTATGAATCGACACCATGTAGCGCGCGTAACGTGGAGATGGCGCATACTTGGAAATTGGAGGCAGAGGCATGGGCACGATGACCGAAGACAGGGACAATTCGGCGGCGACCGTCTTGCTGCACGACGGTGAAATCGTCAGCCTTCCACGGTGCAAGCGCTGCAATCTCTCCTACATTCCCGCGAAGTCAACGAGCGCGCTTCGGCTCACCTATTGCAGCTTTCTCTGCGAACTCGGTGATCTCGGGTTCAGCATGGCCGGCCTCGAAACCATGGAACGAATCAAGAAGGAAGAACTCGAGCAGCCGCCAGCCGAACGCCTCCCACTGGGAGTCGAGTAAGGCATCCCTCTCCGTTACAAGAGAAAGAGGCCCGCACCACACGGTGCGGGCCTCTTTGTACGCTGAGATCCCCGGCCTTAGCAGGTAGGCGACGGCGCTCGCCCTGCCTTTCGGTCGATGCTGTCGCGAAGCGCGATGCCGCCAAATAGCCCTGCTGCAACCGCCACGCCGAGACCACTACCGCCAGCAATCATTGCGATTGCCGGAACGGGGCACGTACCGGCAATCGCCCAGCCCGTGCCGAAGATCGCCGCGCCCAACACATTTCGGCGCGTGATCGACTGCCGTTGAACCTTCAGTTCGCCCCCAAGGGGCGTGCGGAACTTCCGCCGTTCGAGAATGAGCAGGACCGGCGCCGCCACGGCGATTGCGGATGCCATGAGCAGGAAGACGTCGGGCTCTCGAAGCCGGAGCATCTCGTGGATCACCTGGTAATCGCTCAGCCTTGCGGCGGTAACGAGAAATCCAAAGACCGCTCCAACGAGTACTGCCGCGCGATTCATAGCGATCCCCCTGTTGCGAAGTGCAGCACTGCGGTCACAGCTACTGCCGTCGCCATGAATGTCCCGGTCGCAGCCAGGCTCGCCGGTGAGAGTGATGAACAGCCGCGCAGGCCGTGCCCCGATGTGCAGCCCCCCGCCCAGCGTGCTCCATACCCCATGATGACCCCCGCGCCGAGCAAGATCGGTACCAACAGTGCGAGGGGGACCTTGTCGCCGAGTGCCCCGTAATCCAGGTTGGGCGAGAAGCCGCCGCGGAGCACCGCGGCCAGCACCGCTCCGCCGAAGAAACCGGCGAATAGCCAGACCCGCCATGAGTCGAACGGACGCCGCCGGATAAACGAGATCGTCTCCGAATAGGCGGTCGTAGCCCCCAGCGGTTTGTTGGCCAGGGCATAGAGCGCCACCACGCACAGCCCCATGAGTGGCCCGGCGATATACCAGGCGAGGCGTTCCGGCAGAAGATCCATCGTGCTCCCTCCGTTCTCCTGGCGGCCATCCCGACCGTCTCCGCTATTCTGGAGCTAGTTGACTGAGTCAGTCAACAATATCTTCTATAACACCCGCCTGTCGCTCTGCGCCCCCGCCCCTGATTGTCCGCCGCACGACCCCAGTTCCCCTGCCGACGGCCGTGGATCGAATTCCCTCGAGCCACCTGCTCCCTTTACCGGGGCTTCGAACGGCTGTACGGACTGGCCATGTACAATGAGGCGACAGCACCGCTACCCGGGGGCCCGATCCCCTGCGGTGGCCCAGGGAGTGACCATCGTGTCGTTCTATCCGTACGAATCAACGCAGGCCCGGGCCGAAGGACGCCTCGCTACCGGTCTCCTCGGCAAGATCTTCGGCCTGCTCGCCTTTTCGCTCGCATTCGCCTCCGTTGGCGGCTACGCCGGGGCGCAGATGGGGAGCGGCTGGCTCTTGCCGCTTTTCATCGCCGAGATCGCCCTTATCTTCGCGGTCCAGGCGATGCGTGAGCGCGAGGGCATCAACCTCATCCTGCTCTACGCGTTTGCCACCGTCAGCGGCATGACACTCGGCCCATTGATCGAGTCGTACATAAGCGCTGGCCTGGGGCCCGTCGTCCTCCAGGCAGCGGGAATCACCGGCGTCATGACAGTGGGCCTCTCTGCTTATGCACTAACGACGAAGCGTGACCTCTCGGGCCTTCGCCCGTTCGTTTTCGTTGCTTTGCTCGGCCTCTTCGCGGCGATGATCCTCAACATCTGGGTAGGCGGGAGTGCGCTTTACGGTGTCATTAGCTGGGCTGGCGCCCTCCTCTTCAGTGTGCTCCTCGTCTTCGATGTCAATCGCGCGAAGTACATGCCCGACACTATGGGCAACGCCGTCGTCCTCACGCTTGGTATCTACCTCGACATCGTGAACCTGTTCCTCTTCATCCTCCGTATCCTCCAGGGTAGCCGCCGCTAACGCCCTTCCAATGCCGGGTTGGTCTGAGGGCGGCGGATACCGGCGATGATCGCTGGAACGGCCTCGAGCTCGGCGTGCCGGGCGATGGCCTATTGCCAGGGGCTGGTTTCGGGGGCCCCGACAACGCCAGATGCGATGTACTGCTCGATCTCCGCGTCTGAGAGGCCAGCCTCCGCCAGGACGCTGCGCGCGTGTTCTCCGTACGCCGCCGACGTCGTTGCTGGCCGGTAGCGACTCTCCGAGAACATGACAGGCACCGTCGGCATCGTGATCGGCCCGACGGCAGGATGGTCGAACATCTCGGTGAAGCCATTCTCCGCTGCCTGGTCGCCCAGAATCACCTCCTCGACGAACGAGAGCGGCGCAGCCGGCACCCCGGCTTCGGCACAGCGTGCCAGGAGATCAGCGGTGCTGAATCCTGCGACCGCCTGCTTCGCCGCCTCCTTGAGACCATCGAGAAACGGCCCCGGATCGTCTGGCATCCGGAAACCCGGGTCGCTCACGCTCGGGTCATCAATCCCGATGATCGTCATCAGGCGGCCCCGCAGGTTGCCGGGTGCGCCCAGTGCAATGAATCCATCTCGTGTCGCATAGGTGTTGTAGAACCAGCGGTTCGTACCCATCTGCCGGCGACGTTCGAGGAACGACTCGTGCGAGGTGCCACGTTCCTGTCGAGCGCTAACGAACTCACGTTTCCACCCGTCCACGGCATCGAATACGTTGGCCGTCGCGGTCTGGAGCGCAAGGGACGCCTGTAGCAACGACGTCGAAACCCTCTGCCCGCGGCCTGTCCGGTCCCGTTCGCGAAGTGCCACGGTGATGCCGAACGCGAGCGTCATCCCGGCCATGTAGTCGGTGAGAAAAGCCTCGCTCCCCACGGGCACGCCATCATCCCACGCCCGGCCCGAGAGCGTCAGCCCCGATGCGGCCTGGACGATGACATCGAGCCCCGGCCGTGATGCCTCGGGGCCACGACGTCCGAAAGCACTTACTTCACCGAAGATGAGGCGCGGGTGCGCCGGAGCGAGCTGTTCATAGCCCAGCCCGAGCGCCTCGATCGCACCCGGCCGCATGTTCGAAAGGATCACGTCACACGACAGCGCTATGCGCCGGGCCACGTTGCGGCCGCCATCCGACGAGAGATTGATGGGTACGCTCTTCTTGCCTCGGGACTTGATGATGTACTGGCGCCCTTCACCAGGGACGATCTCGCTATTCCGGCGCGTCTCGTCACCCGTGATCGGTTCGACCTTGATGACCTCCGCGCCGCCGTGGGCAAAAAGCTCCGCGCAATAGGGCACGGCCACGTACTGGCCAAGTTCGAGGATTCGAAGGCCGGCAAACGGCCCGTGAGAGATCGGGGTCATCACTTGCTCCTCCCCAGGTAACCGGGAAATCGCAGCATGAGGTCGTCAATCACGCGAAGGAGCTCGACGTCGGCATGGAGTGGTTCCAGTGGCGCCGGGACGTGTGTCCCTCCGAAAACCGCCACGATCTCGTCGTCGTCATCCACCACGTGGTCAGGGATGACCGGGATTGCAAGCTCCGCCAGCCGCTCACGGTGGCGAGAGAGCGGCTTCTCGTAGCAGTGCCGTACGAATGGGCGGAGTCGGTGGACGTCGAGCACCTCCCATCGCAGCCCCACTCCCGACCATATATAGACGTCGAAGCCCATCGCTGCCGTCTCTGCAATTACCTCACGCGCGTGCGGCCGCAATCGCCGGTCCCACGTGAGTAGCGTGTCATCGACGTCGAAGAAGACCGAAGGTGTTCCGTGGACTTCCGTGAGCAGACTCCTACCCTCGAAGGCGTGCGATCGCAGCCTCGGCATCGCCTACGAATTTCGCAATGAGGTCGGCCACCGTCGTTTCCTCCCGGAACTGCGCGATCCCCTGCCCCGCTGGTGTGTGGACCAGTGGCTCAACGTCATAGTCCTCGATCGCTCCCAGCAGGTCACCGATCAGGATGTCCTGGTAGGGCATCTTGAGCGGTACAGGAGCATCCGGCGCCGCCCACTCCTCGCTCCACGCTGACTTGATCTGCCGCAGTGTCTTTCCCGAATCCGCCCGCGAAATCACCGTGTCCTCTGGTCCCGCCGCCAGTAGCTTCTTCATCAGGGTCGGGTCGGTGTGATTCTCGCGGGTCACGAGCCACGGCGTCCCCATCCACACACCCTCGGCACCCAGTGCCAGCGATGCGGCGATGTGCCGGCCCGTCGCCACACCGCCCGCTGCCAATACGGGCCGCCCGCCGGCGATATCCACGATCTGTGGAACCAGCGAAAACGTCCCGATCGCTCCCGTGTGCCCGCCCGCGTCGTAGCCCTGCGCCACGAGGATGTCCGAACCGGCGTCGAGCGCATAGCGCGCGTTTCGCGGTGATCCAACGAGCGACACCACGGTCTTGCCATCGGCCTTTGCCGCTTCCACCGCAGCAGTCGGTGTGCCGATTCCCAGTGCCAGCACGTTGACGTCTGATTCGAGTACGACCTCGAGCTGTTGGGCTGCCATCTCTTCTGAACGGACGAAGCGCGACCGGCTTCCTGCCCGCTTCGGCCGGCCGACGTTGTACTTCTGGTACAGGTGGTCCACAAATGCCCGGTGCTCTGCCGGCAACTGGGCCTCGATCTCCTCCCGGTTGTTCGTCTGGGGCATCCCCTTGGGGATCACCAGGTCGATCCCGAAGGGCAGATCGCCGATCCGGCTCCGGATGTTCTTGAGAACCTCGCGAATTTCGTCGGGCGTCTTGCGCGTGCCTCCAAAGATACCGATCGCCCCGGCCTTCGCTGCCTCGACAATGACGTCTTCGTGATGAGCAAAGGCAAAGATCGGGTAGTCGATTCCGAGCATGTCGGTCACGCGGGTGCGGAGTGGGGTGGTCGTTGGCATCAGGACATCGCCTCCGTGGTGATTGATCTGGTGGTACTGGTAATGAGGATGGCTTCCGCTGCCAGCCGGGTATGAGCAGGGCAGTGCCCGGTTCTCCGTTGGTTGCTGCACTCCGGTGGAGTCTCGAGAGCAACGCCCGCTTCGTGGCCACCCGAGTGGTGAATCGCCAGCTCGTTATCCACGGCAAGCAGTCGCCCCACGAGTGGCACAGTGCTCCGCCCGGCGCCTCCCACAACAGCCACACGATTCGTCATCGCCGAACCTCGGGTGCAGCCCCCGTGGAGCCACGCGGGATGTAGACCGACTCCGACCGGAAACCCTGGTGCGGCGCATCCGGTGAGGTGATCGCGCTGAGCAGGAGGTGGACCGCCCCCGCAGCATGCGCACGCTGGTCGACGAAGATCGTCGAGAGTGGTGGTGTCGATGCCCGGGCCCAGTCCGAGTCGCCGAAGACGACGAGCGAGATATCATCCGGAATGCGGATGCCAGCATCTCGGATGGCTTGAAGCGTTGGAGGCACGAACTGGTGCGTGCCGACGAGGAGCGCCGTTGGCCGGTCGGGGCGAGCGATGATCTCCCGTACCGAGTCGTAACACTCAGCCATGTTCGAGAACACGCGGTCGAGTTCCTCGCCCTCGGTCACACCGCTACACCGTAATGTGTCGCGAAAGAGGTCGCGGCGGTGCCGCCCGCCGGCTGCTCGCGAAGCGGAGTGAGCAACAGCAATGCGACGGTGTCCGAGACCGAGGAGATGCTTCGTGCATGTTTCGATTGCTGGGGCTTCGTCTACGAATGCAGTAAGGAACTCGCGCCGCGGCCGGCGAAGCTGGATGAGCACCATTGGCACTGACTTACCGCCTGGCGCCTGCAGGCTTCGTGCGATCGCAGCGATAGACCGGAGCGGCGAGCAGAGCAGACCATCGACACGCCGCTCGAGAAACTGCGCGAAATGCCGCTCCTCGATCACCGGGTCGAGACGTGAATCAGCGAGCAGAATGGTGTAACCCGCTTCGCCCGCGGCATCTTCGATACCTCGAACCAGGTCAACCGTCATCGGGCTTACGAGGTCCGGTACAACCACGCCGAGCGTCATGGTTCGCTGGCTGCGAAGCGAACGCGCGGCAGGGTTCGGCACATAGCCAAGGTCCTTGATTGCCTGGTGCACAGTGAGCCGCACCGCTGGGCGAACCGACGGATGGTCATTCAGCACTCGTGAGACGGTTCCGAGTGAAACCCCGGCGCGCTGCGCCACGTCGCGGATCGTTACCATCGCTGCCTCTCGTTGACAGCACCGGGGGGAATCGCTAGATTTTTCCGGAACCGTTTCATTGGAAACCTTTCCATTTGGAACCGTTCACAACAGTAGGATCGTGAAGCGAATTCTGCAAGCCCCCGCCGCAATACCGGCCGGGAGCCAGCAAGGCCGGAAATGTCAGCCCGCACGATCACGTCACGGATAGTATCAGGGGGATCTGATGGCACTGAATGATGAACGCTGGAGCCGCCGCAGGCTCCTTACCGGCACGGCCGGTGTTGCCGCGGGCCTCGCAGCCATGGGCGTCGTTGGCTGCGGCGACGACGATGATAACGACAAGTCCTCCAGTGGTAACAACGGGGGAACAACCCCCGCCGGCCCTGGCGCTACCACGGCCCCGTCCAAGGAAACCCCGAAAAAGGGTGGCACCCTCACGGCTGCCCAGATCGGCGGCGATATCCTCCTCAACACAGGCCTCCCGTTCGTGTCGCTGCCCCAGAACCGCTACCTCGGCATGCTCACGATGGAACCACTCATGCGCTACAACGACTCCCTCAAGCCGGAGCTCGTCCTCGTCGACCGCTACGAACTGGCACCCGACTTCACGAAGGCCACGGTGAGCCTCAAGCAGGGACTTACGTTCCATAACGGCGCCCCCGTGACGCCGGAAGACGTCTTTTTCGGCATCGACGTCATCATCAATCCCAAGAACTTCGGGGTGACTGGCAACTTCCAGCTCGTAAACTTCGCGAAGATGATCACCGAGAAGAAGAAGGTCGACGACCGGACGATGGAGTTCACCTTCGATAAGCCCCGGGTGAACATCACCGACTTCTTCGCGCAGCTCTTTGTTACCCAGAAATCGAGCTATGAGAAGCTCATGAAGGGTGAAGATATCCAGGGCACCGGCGCCTACATGTTCAAGTCCTGGACCCCGAACCAGTCTCATACCATGGTTCGCAATCCGAACTACCATCTCACCTCGAAGTATGGCGGTCCGTACCTCGATTCTGTGGTGGTCAACAACTTCGCCGATGCTGATGCCGCTGCCCTCGCCTTCGAGTCGGGCTCCGTCGACATGATCCTTTCGCTTGCAATCACCGGCACTGTCGCAAAGCGCTTCCGCGACAAGAAGCAGACCCGCGTCGCGCCCAAGACCGGCCTCAGCTATGCCGGCGCCGTCGTCACCAATCCCCTGCTCAAGGACGCCCGCGTTCGCCAGGCGATGTTCCTCGCTATCGACCGCAAGCGCTTCCAGCAGGAGCTTGGAGAGGGCTTCTCGACGCTTACTGCCCAGCCCTGGCCCAGCACCTCACCTGCATTCGAAGAGAAGTACGAGGCCGCCTTCTACGACACCGCCCGGGCCAAGGATCTCCTCGAGCAGGCAGGCTTCTCCCAAAGCCAGCCCCTCAAGCTCGAGTACGCCAGCGCCACCTACCAGACGCAGGCAACCGTCCTCAAGGAAAACTGGGAGGCCATCGGCGTCCGGGTCGACCTCGCGCCAATGGAAGCCAACGCCTTCACCCAGAAGTTCGCTGCTCGCCAGCTTACCGACCTGTTCATCTCCGGCCACTCCTTCAGCGACATGGCACCCCTCACCAACTTCCAGCAGACCTTCCCCTACCGCATCCCGAATATCGAGTACTACGGCGAACCTGGGAGCAACACCGGCCAGGAATACGTCCAAATGATCAAGGATCTCGAAACCATGGATCCACTTGGCGACCCGGCGAAGGTAGTCTACAAGCGCTTCAATGAACTCTTTGTCACCGAAGCCTGGATCCTCCCCTTCGCACCCTACGACCGCATCGACCTCGTCGGGAGCAAAGTCCAGGGCTTCGATCCCTACATGATCGAGCCTGGGGCCGGGTTCCCCAACCCGGCCACGCTCTGGAAGAAGGCCTGAACACTGCAAACCGGCGGGCGGTTGGCTACACTACCGCCCGCCCGATGCGAGGAGATTGATGGCAGCATTCGTCGTCCGGCGCCTTCTCCAGGGAATCCCGGTGCTCATCCTCGCGAGCATCGCTGTCTTCCTCATCCTCCGGCTTGTACCCGGCGACCCCGCCACCGCGCTCGCCGGGCCCGATGCGACCCCCGAGAGAGTCGACGAGATCCGCGGCCAGCTCGGCCTCGATGACTCGCTCCCGGTGCAGTACATCCGGTGGCTCAACCAGCTCGCGCACGGTGACCTCGGGACATCCATCCGCGGGATCGATGTCTCACGGCTCCTCGAGGACAGCATGCCCTCAACCATCGAGCTGGCGGTCGGCGCCTACATCTTCGCCATCCTGCTTGGTATCCCCCTTGGCGTGATGGCCGGAGCGAATCCACGTTCCGGTTGGGACTGGGCACTCTCGGCCTTCACGCTCATAAGCATCGGAATCCCGTCGTTTCTCACCGGCATCCTCTTGCTCTGGATCTTCGGTGTCGAACTCGGATGGCTGCCCACGTCCGGCCGCGTCTCCCTTTTCTCCAATCCTGGCGACTCCATCCAGCACCTCATCCTCCCTGCCTACGCACTCGGCGGGAACCTGGCTGCGGTGCTTGGCCGTTACACCCGTACATCCGTCGCCGAGATCATGGGCCAGGACTACATTCGCACGGCCAAAGCGAAGGGCCTCAAGCAACGGCAGGTCATCGTCCGTCACGCACTGCGCAACTCGCTCGTGCCCGTCGTTACGATCACGGCACTCCAGGTCGGCGCCGTCCTGGCGGGCGCCGTCGTCGTCGAGCAGGTCTTCACGCGGCCCGGCCTGGGGCGGCTCGTCGTGGAATCTATCCAGAACCGCGACTACGTGGTCGTCCAGAGCACCCTCATCGTCCTCGTCACGATCTTCGTGCTCGTCAACCTCTCGGCCGACCTCGCCTACGGATTCCTCGACCCCAGGATTCGGCGGCGATGACCGCGGCCACGACCGAGCCGGTCGTCCTCCGTGAGTCGTGGCGCCGCCGCAAGTCGCAGGAATCCATGATCTTCGCGACCCTGGATCGCGTCCTTCATAACCCGGTTGGGCTGATCGCCGTCGGCGGGATTCTCCTGCTCGTCCTTGCTGCGGTCTTCGCTGGCCTCATCTCGCGCTATTCCCCGATCGACCAGGCCTATCCCGGAGCCGCACGCTACCTTTCACCTTCGGCCGACCATCCGTTCGGTACCGACCACCTGCGCCGAGACGTCTTCTCCCGGACGGTCTTCGGTCTGCGCAACTCGCTTGCCGTGAGCATCGCCGCCGTCCTCTTCGGCTCGTTTGTCGGTATCAGCATCGGATTCATCAGTGGCTACGCGGGCAAATGGGTCGATGCCATCGTCATGCGCGTTGTCGATGCGATGCTTGCCTTCCCCGGCCTGCTCGCCGCGATGGCCATCCTTACCATCCTCGGTACAGGCCTCGTGAATCTTGCTATCGCGATCGCGGTGTTCAACATCCCGGCGTTTGCCCGCCTCAGCCGCGCGCAGATGCTCGTCGAGAAGAACCGCGACTACGTGTACGCGAGCCAGGCCCTTGGCGCCGGACCGCTTCGGATCATCTTCCGCCACATCTCGCTCAATGCGATTCCACCCCTTCTGACGCAGGTTGCGCTGGCGATCAACAGCGCAATCGTCATCTCCGCCGCACTGAGCTTCCTCGGCCTTGGCGAAAAACCACCCGAACCCTCCCTGGGCAGCCTGCTCAACGATGCGAAGGCTCACCTGCGAGATGCGTGGTGGATGGCTGTCTTCCCGGCTGCAACCATGGCGTTCCTCCTTCTCTGTCTCAACTTCCTCGCTGACGCGATCAATGAAGCCACGAGCCCCTACGCGCGGCGTAAGGTCTAACCGAAAGGACCATGCGATGGATTTCGCCTTCACCGCTACCGAAGAGTCGCTCCGCCAGGAGGTCCGCTCCTTCCTCGCATCGCTGCCACCCGGGTCCCAAACCGATAGCGAAGACTCACCAAACGTAGCCCTCGAACGGGCCCTCGCTGCAAATGGCTGGCTGACCATGGCCTGGCCGAAGGAGTACGGCGGCCGGGGCGCAACCCAGATGGAACAGCTCATCTTCAAGGAGGAGCTGTTCGAGGCAGGAGGTACGTTCGATTTCCTCGGTGTCCAGCTCGCCGGGCCAACTATTATGGTTCACGGCAGTGAGGAGCAGAAACGCGCACACCTTCCTCGCATCGCCCGGGCCGAGACCCGTTGGTGCCAGGGGTTCTCGGAGCCCGGCGCCGGGAGTGACCTCGCCAGCCTGCAGACCCGTGCCGTCCGCGATGGTGATGACTACCTCATCAATGGACAGAAGATCTGGACATCGAACGCCCATCATGCGGATTGGATCCTGCTGCTCACCCGGACTGACCCCGAAGCACCCAAGCACCGGGGCATCAGCATGTTCGTCGTCGACATGAAGACACCGGGGATCACTATCCGTCCGCTCGTCCAGCTCACCGGCGTCCATGGCTTCAACGAGGTCTATTTCGACGACGTGCGCGTTCCCGCCACGAACATGATCGGTGAGTTGAACCGCGGCTGGTATGCCGCCACCACCACGCTCGACTTCGAACGCTCCGGTATCGAACGGAACCTCGTCGCCCGGCGCGACTGGAATCGGATTTTCGGCCTCCTGGGGAGCGAGGCCATGCGCCCTGCTCTCCAGGGGCGCCCGGCCACCTGGCGCCATCAGCTTGCCGACCTCCATATTGCCATCGAAGCCGGGCAATGGATGGCCCGCCGGGTCGCCTACCTCCAGGGCAAAGGCCTTGTCCCTAACTACGAAGCCTCGATGTCCAAAACCTTCAATTCGGAACTGGGACAGCGAGTCGCCGACTTCGGTGTCAACGTCCTCGGACTTGCCGGGCAGCTTCGAGGCTCGAAGTATGCCCCGGCAGAGGGGGTGCCGGCCTTTCGTTTCCTCGATGCCCGGCGCCTCACCATCGGCCAGGGGACCAGCGAAATCAACCGTAATATCATCGCTACCCGCGGGCTCGGACTGCCTCGATGAACCGGCCCCGTGCCATCGACTCGCTCGTGAACTCATCGTTTCTTGCGCCGGCTGACGACGCAGCCCTCTCGTACCTCTTCAAAGACATTACCGACCGCCCCGTGATTACCGAGCCCGAACAACTGCTCGAAGCGCTCGATGCCGCTGGAGTCGGCGCCGCGGTCGTCAGCATCATGGAGCCCGAGCATGCCCGGTGGGTTGGCGATGCCCATGCCAGGTTCCCCCGGAAGATCCTGCCTGCGATGATCGTCGACCCCACGAAGGGTATGGATGAGATCCGGCGCGTTGTGCACTACTACGAGAAGTTCGGTGTTCGCTGTCTGCGCATTCCGCCGTTCCGCTACACGCTTCCACCTACCGACCGTGCGTATTGGCCGTTCTATGTGAAAGCCATCGAGTTGGACATACCCGTCAGCATGAATGCCGGAATGCCCGGGCCACGGGTTCCGGGGTGGGTGCAGAACCCTGTCCACTACGATGAAGTGGCGTTCCATTTCCCCGAGCTCCGGCTGATCATGAGCCATTGCGGACAGCCCTGGACGGCCGAGGCCATTTCCGTGATGACTCACTGGGACAACGTGTCCATGTCGGCCACATCCGTGGCGCCGAAGTATTGGCCACCCGAGCTCATCCAGTTCATCAACACCCGTGGGCGGGAGAAGATGCTCTACGGAACCGAGTACCCGACCATTCAATGGGAGCGCTCCCGAGCGGAAATAGAAGCCCTGGGCCTGCGGCCCGAGGTCACACCCGGCTTCTTCGTGGAGAACGCCAGGCGCGTATTCAGGTGGGATGCCGATGTCGACTGACTTCCAGGCCATTGATCTCCAGGTCCATGAGGGTGTGGCCGAAATCATCCTCCAGCGGCCCGAGCGCAAGAATGCGCTCACCGGCCCGCTGGTCTCCGAGATACGAACGGCCGTGGCTCGTTGTGCCAGCGATGATTCCTGCCGCGTCCTCCTTTTCCGCGGCGCTGGTGGCGTGTTCTGCTCCGGGCTCGACCTCAAGGAGTTCAATGCCGAGCCCCTCCCGGAATGGGTGGCTGGATTTCAGCAGGGCTGGCGGGCGCTGCACGTGGAGCTCTTTGAGCTCGATATGCCGGTGGTCTGTGCTCTGGAGCGCTACGCGATAAACGCGGGCGCCGCCCTGGCACTCTCATCTGACTTCCTGGTGGCCGGCACAGATGCATTCCTCCAGGTTGGAGAGGTTATCCAGGGACGCCCGGCGCCAATGAACCTCGCCTGGCTTCGGCTCCGTTTCGGCGATGCTATCACCCGCAAGGTTGTCCTCCTTGGCCGCCGGATCCCCGGCCCGGAACTCGAGCGCCTCGGGATCGCCTTCGAGGTTGTCGCTGCGGACTTCGTGCTGAGCCGGGCGAGAGAATTTGCCGCCGAACTGGCAGGGCTCCCACCCGCCGGTATCGCCGCAACGAAGCGAGCATTGCGCGCCCTCGACCTCCCAGGCGGGCCAAACGCCTGGTTCGATATCGCGGCCAGGGCAGTCGCCACAGCCCGGCCTGGCGGCCCTATCCCGAGCCTGAAACGATGAACTTCAATCTCTCACCCGCCCAGGAGGCCTTCCGCACCGAGGTCATCTCGTTCCTTGCGAATGTATTGACGCCGGAGTTCTGGGAGTACCACCGCGCCAACGAGCTGCCCGACTGGTCACCCCGGTTCAGCCGGGAGGCTGCGCGCCACGGGCTCCTCGCCCCGTCCTGGCCAGTTGAGTTCGGAGTGCGTGGGCTCGGCGTCATGGAGCAGACCGTCTACATGGACGAGATGGCCTATGCCGGTGCTCCGCAGGAGCACCACCGGCGCGCCGTTCAGCAGGTTGGCCCCTCGATCATGCTTTTCGGCAACGATGACCAACGCCAGCGATACCTGCCGGGTATTGCAAGCGGCGAGATCTCCTTCGCCATGGGCCTCTCCGAACCTGATGCTGGTTCCGACCTTGCCAACGTCCAGACCCGCGCCCTTCGCGATGGCGATGAGTTCGTCGTCAACGGCCAGAAAAAGTACACCAGTGGCGCCCACTACAGCGATTACCTCTGGACCGTCGCACGCACCGACCCCGAGGCACCCAGGCACCGCGGCATCTCAATGCTCGTCGTTCCCCTCCACGCGCCCGGCGTGGAGATCCAGCCGCTCATCGATATGCAGGGCCGCCATCATTTCAACAAGGTCTTCTTCGACGATGTCCGCGTCCCGGCCGACCACCTCGTCGGCGAGGAAAATCGTGGCTGGTACATCAACGCCCGGACGATGGACCTCGAGCGCTCGGGCGGCGCCCATATCGGCAGTCTGAGAAGGACATTGGACCAGGCACTTGCTGTCGTCCGTACCGGCGGAACCGTTCACCGCGAATCTCGTATGCGCCTCGCCGAATGCGCCGTTGCCGTGAATGTTGCCCGCCTGCTTGCCTACCGCGTTGCCTGGCTGCGCGATCACGGCGAATCTCCCACCCACGACGTCTCCATGGTGAAGCTCCTTGCCACCGAGACCACCCAGCGCATCGCCCAGGCGACGGTCGGCACCGTCGGCCTGGACGGGACGCTCCTCCCGCGGAACGACTGGGACGAGACCGTCGGGACGGCGTACATCGATAGTGCCCGGGCCACTGTTGGCCAGGGCACCAGCGAGATCCAGCGAAATGTCATCGCCACGCGCGGGCTCGGGTTGCCCAGGTGACTGCGGACGGGCCGTTTTCCGGCCTGCGTGTCGTCGAGTTTGGGCGATTCATCGCTGCCCCCTACTGTTGCCAACTGCTGGCCGACGGCGGCGCCGATGTCATCAAAGTTGAAGATGTCATCGGCGATGAGACGCGCCGCAACGGCCCGATTCTCGAGACGGAGGGGCGCCAGTTCCTCAACAAGAACCGTGGCAAGCGCTCCCTTGCCGTCGACCTCGGACACCCCGAAGTTCTCGCTGCCGTTCGCCGCATTGCCGACGGTGCCGATGTGATCGTCGCGAACTTCCGCCCCGGGCAGGCAGAGAGACTCGGCCTCGACTATGCCGCTGTGCGTACCACAAACCCGCGCATCGTCTATGCAGAAAACACCGCCTTCGGGACGTCTGGCCCGCTCGCTGGCATGGCCGGCATGGACATTGCGATGGTTGGCTACTCCGGATTGGCACAGTTCACCCCGGGCGGCCCGATGCCACTTGCCGAGCCGGTCGTCGATTACACCGCTGGTCTGCTCCTTGCCTGGGGGATTTCGACGGCGCTCTACCACCGCGAACGTACGGGCGAAGGCCAGAAGCTCGATGTCTCGCTCCTGCACGCAGCCCTCGTGCTCGAGAACAACAACGTGAACCACGTTGATGTCATCGATGGCTGGCGGCCCGAGTTCGTGGACTACCTGAAGACGGCATTCAGTGAAGGAAAGACGTGGGAGGAGATCCTCCGGCACCGTGACTCGCTCCAACCGTTCGCCCTGGCCCGTGCTTACTACGGGTTCTACCGCACCGCCGACGGTGTGATCGCGATCGCCGCTCTCGGGCGTCCGCTTCAGCGGCGTGTCATCGAGATCCTTGGCATTGAAGACCGCTGGGTAAGCGAGCCGGGGTGGCTCCCGGAAGATGCCCGGGCCCATGTCGAGCAGGTAGTTGCGGCGGCCGAGGCTGTCTTTGCCTGCGCTTCGAACGATGCCTGGACGACGAAGTTGCGCGCAGCCGGGGTGTCGGTTTGCCCTGTCCAGTTTCGCGAGCAACTCCTGGACGACGAACAGGCGCTCGCGAATGGGGACTTCGTCACTCTCGAGCATGATCTCGTCGGCACGTACCGTGTCGTCGCCCCGCCTGTTCGGTTCAGCGCCTCACCCCTGCGAGCCGGGAAGGCCTCGCCGGTATTGGGAAGGGATACGCACGCAATCCTCCAGGAAGCCGGGGTCTCGAACGACGACATACAACGCCTGGCTAATGCGGGGGCCATTACGGTCGCAAACTGAAACGTACACGAACCTTCCGCCTGGGCTGGTGCAGACCGAATCGTAGTGCGCCAGCCCTCGCAGAGGTACGGGAGGACCCGGATGGAGAACGAAAACGGTAAGAGCATCCTTGGCGGGATTCGTGTCATCGAGTTCGCCCAGGCGATGGCAATACCATTCTGCGGGCTGCTCATGGCCGATCTTGGCGCAGAGGTCGTCAAGGTCGAACCACCGGAGGGGGACGCGTTCCGGGCGAACCAGTCGCAGGTGCTACCCGGCGAGAGCAAGGGCTTCACCATCTATAACCGGGGCAAACGCAGCGTCTGTATCGACCTGGCCCGGCCCGAGAGCGCGGAGGCGATCGATGCCCTGGTGCGCTGGGCCGACATCGCCCTCGTCTCCTTCAAGCCCTCCGACGTGGAGCGCTTCAACGTTGGGTACGACCATTTCGCTTCTCTCAATCCGAATATCATCTACCTGGAGCACGTCCCGCTCGGGCCCAGGGGACCGTATGGCCGTGATGGTGGCTACGATGTCATCGTCCAGGGCATGTCCGGGCTCGGCACCATCACTGGCCGGGTTGTGGGCGATGCTCCCCAGAACGTGCGGCCGGCGTATGTGGATGTATCCACCGGCTACGCATCGCTCGCGGCAGTGCTCGCCGCGCTCTACCAGCGTGAAAGGACCGGAGAAGGGCAGCGCGTCCAGACCTCTCTCCTTGGCACTGGTCTCACCCTCGCCGGCAACATGCTGCACTGGTTCGCGGCCACCGATCCGGACGTCTGGGAATCGTTCACGGCACGCCTGGGGGAACTGCGCGCGAGTGGCGCCGGGTTTGAAGAGCAGCGCCAACTCTACGAACGGACGATCCTCGCGGGAGGATACGGGAACATCTACTTCCGGCATTACCGCACCAGGGACGGTTTTGTGTCGGTTGGTTGCTTGAGCCCGGTTCTCAACGCACGCCTCCGCCAGGCCATCGGAGTCGAGGACCCACGCATGACTCCCGGCTTCGAGCTCGGGACGCCCGAAGCATACGACGCCCTCACCGCCTTGATCCGCCAGGCGGAGGACGTCTTCCGCGGAAGGACCACCGCCGAGTGGATCACGCATCTCAAGGCGAACGGCGTCCCTTGTGGGCCATTCAACTTCCCGACCGAAGTCTTTGAGGACCCCCAGGTCCTTGCGAACGACTTCATCATCGAGATGGAGCACCCCCTGCTCGGCCCATACAAGACCTTCGCCACGCCATTTCGTTTCGACCGCACGCCGGCCCGCGCCGAACGCTCCTCGCCGCTCCTCGATGCCGACACCGATGCCGTTCTGCTCGAGGCGGGCCTGCCAGGCAGCGCGGTTGAGCGCCTCCGCTCATCCGCCGTCATCGGCGCGCGCGGCGTTGACATGCAATGAGTCGCCCCCTGCACGGGCCCAAATCCTTCCCAATGCGCCCACCCATGTCACGCCGGCGGGTGCCACGAATCCGAGAGCGCGAACTCCACGAATGCGCGATTGGCCGGTGATTCCCATCCACCCCGCCGCCGTACCAGGTAAAACGAACGGGTTGGTGGTGCGGCCAGTTCCAGCACTGCAAGAGAATGGTCATCCCGTCGCACCGAGGCTCGCGAGACGATCGCTAGCCCGGCTCCAGCCCGCACCGCCGTCTTGATCGCCTCAACCGACGTGAGCGAAAGGACGGTCTGGGGGCTGGCACCGTCCCCAAACCACGTTTCAATGAGCCAACGAATGGCCGGCCTGCCAGCCCGCGTTCGTCCGTCGGGCACCCGTGCACCAAACATCACGAAACGCTGTCCGGCGAAGTCGCGGGGTGTGAGTGCCCGCCCGAGACCGGTAAGTGGATGCCCGGGTGGTGCGATCCCGATGAGCGTCTCCTCCAGGACTGGTCGTTTCAGAAGGTGGTCGTCCTCACGCGGATCGCTATGGAACCCGATCTCGAACCGGCGCGTGGCGACACCCATGTCCACCGCTTCCGCGTCGTTGATGACGGAGACGCTCATCCGAACGGCGGGGAAGCGGGCACTGAAACCCACGCAAATGTGCGGTACGACGAAATCCCCGGCAGTTGTCGCCGCTGAAATGGCGATCTGGCCGGTGTTGGGAGACCGTATCTCATTGAGCGCCTGCGATAGTCCTTCCGCCTCGTCGGCCACCCGGAGTGCGTGCTCATAGACGATTCGCCCGGGTGTCGTAAGCACCACCTTCTTCCCCACCTGTTCGACGAGCCGGTCGCCCGCTAGCCGCTCGAGCTGGCGTACATGCTGGTGCACGGTTGGCTGGGCGAGACGGAGCGTTGCGCCCCCACGCGTGTAGCTCTGGGCGTCGACCACGGCAACGAAGCTGCGCAGCAGGTGCGGCGGCAGATCAATCATCGTGTTTCAGAAGCATATTCATAGCGATCATCGGATTGTACATGGAAATACACCCACATAGACTCCATGTGGGAGTTGACAACCAGCCAGACGTGAAACGGGGGATAGCCATGGATATCGGACGACAGAACTGGTCGCGACGCCAACTGCTGCGGGGTGGCGCCACCGCTGCAGCCGGTCTCGGCGCGTGGACCATCGTTGGTTGCGGCGACGATGACAACGGCGGTTCGAAATCGACGACGACCGCGGGGACGGGCACCCGCCCGGGCGGCTCACCCGCAGCCAGCGCCACCGCTGCCCCCAAAGAGACCCCCAGGACCGGTGGAAGCCTGACTGCCGCGCAGGTCTCCGACGTGAGCTTCGGTACGGGCTACCCGTTCCTCTTCGCCGCCGAGAACCCCTACCTCAACTACCTGCCCGTTGAAGCCATGGTCCGTTACGTCGACGATCTCACGCCCCAACCATGGCTCGTCGATCTCTACGAATTCAGCCCTGACAAGACGAAGCTCACCGCCCGCCTCAAGCCGAACCTCAAGTTCCACAACGGCGACCCCGTCACGCCTGAGGATGTCTTCTTTGGGATCGAACTCATCAACGACCCGAAAAAGTTCAATATCACCGGCTCGTTCCAGCTCGCCACCCTTGCCAGGCTCGTCACGAATATGACGAAAGTCGACGACCACACGATGGAGTTCACCTTCTCCGCCGCCCGCCCCAACATCAATGACCTGTTCACCCAGCTCAATGTCACCCAGCGTTCGAAGTTCGATGCGCTCCGCACCGGCAAGGATGTCCAGGGTACTGGTCCGTTCAAGTTCGTCAGTTGGAGCACCGGGAAGTCACTGACCTTCGCTGCTAACAAGGACTGGCACCGGAAGGACCAGAATGGCGGGCCGTATCTCGACGAAATTACCGTCAGATTCTACGCCGACCAGGATGCCGAAGGCCTTGGCTACGCCGCCGGCGAACTCGATCTCATCCTCGCCCCATCTGCGTCGGTGGCGAAGGATTACAAGGCCAAGGGTCTTACGTTCAACGCGCCGAAGACTGGGCTCACCTACCTTGGCCTCAACGTCACCAACCCCATGCTCAAGGATGCGCGAGTCCGGCAGGCGATCTTCCTCGCCGTCGACCGCGACCGCGTTGTGAACGAACTGGGCGAAGGGTTTGGAAAGGTTACGGCCCAGCCGTGGCCCGAAACCTCGCCAGCCTTTGACCCGGCACTCGAAGGTGCACACTACGATCCCGCAAAGGCGAAATCGCTCCTCAAGGAGGCGGGATTCACCCAGTCCGCCCCCATTGCCCTCGATGCCCGCACCCCGACCTACTCCAGCCTCGCCGCGCTTCTCAAGGAGAACTTCGACGCGATTGGAGTGAAAATCGAGATCCAGCCATCGGAGGCGAATGCCTTCGTCGCGAAGCTTCGGGCGCGGCAGTTCACCGGCATGTGGGTGACAACCCACGCGTTCAGCGACCTCACGCCACTCACGAACTTCGAGCAGACGCTCCCCTACCAGGTGCCAAATCCCAGCTACTACGACTCGCCCGACTACGTTGCGATCGTCAAAGCACTCGGTTCACTCGATCCGGCCGGCGCCGAGGCGAAAGCCCAGTATCAGAAGTTCAACAAGCTCTTCACCGAAGACCCATGGATCATCCCTATCTCCCCGGCATCCAGGATCGACCTCATTGGACCGAAGGTGAAGGGCTACGGGAAGTACTGGGTGACACCGTCGTCTTCGCCGCGGTTCAACGAAATCTGGAAGGCGTAGTCCGTGCCCGAAGCGAGCCGGAGTGAACGCATCGCTCGCGTTGTCCGTGAATATGACGCCCAGGGTCATCATCGAACCGGAACAGCGGTCGATGAAACCTCTGCCGGGTGGCTGCGCGACCTCCTGGCCGAGGCAGGTGTCGAGGCATCGCTCGAGGCGTACCCGTTCCGCCGGTTCGTCCCCCTCGAAGCCTCACTCGTTGCCGGGGGCCAACAATTTAGCGGCCTGCCCGCGTTCGATTCTGCACTGACGGGTTTCGGTGGCGTGAGTGGCCGGCTCGGCCCGGTCGGCTCGGAATCGGAAATCGGTGTGGTTGCCGCGCCGCCCGGCAATGCAGCCGATGACCTCGAACGGGCCCGGCGGACAGGCGCGCACCTGGCGATTGTCCACATCACGACCGGCGGCCAGCCCGGCCTCGCTCCACGGAACGCCGCCGCCTACCCCTCAGGGTATGGGCCTCCAGTGCTGCAGGTGAGCAGTGAGCACCGCGAAGCTATTGAGTCCCTCGCCCGGCGCCATGCCCCTGCGCATCTCGTCGCGACCGGCCAGTACGAAGAGACGACCGCTGCGAACGTTATTGCCAGCATCCGAGGTGCTGACTCAGCTCTCCCGCCACTTGCCGTGATGACACCGCGAAGCGGCTGGTGGCAATGTGCCAGCGAACGCGGCGGAGGTATCGCCTGCTGGGTCGAAATCGCCCGGGAGCTCCAGCGGCGCCCGCTTCGGCGCGATGCGTTCTTCGTGGCGACAACCGCGCATGAATTGGGGTACTGGGGGCTCGAACGGTACCTCGAACGGCGCCCGGGATTGGCGGAGGCGGCCCGCCTCTGGCTGCACCTCGGTGCATCGGTTGGTGCAGCGATAGCCCCGCGGCGTCTCCTGTTTGCCTCCGAGGAGGAACTCGCAGCTCGCGCACGGCGCGCCCTCATTGAAGCGGCCGGCCCCGAGATCACCGTGGCGCCGGCGGGGAGCCGCCCTGGCGGCGAATCCGGGAACATCCACGATCGATCCGGACGCTACGTGTCATTCCTCGGTGGCTCCGCTGTCTTTCACCTCGAGGCCGATCGCTGGCCAGCCGCCATCGATACCGGGGTGGTGGCGGCCTACAGTGACGCCTGCCTTCGCATCCTCAGGGAAGCAGACAACGGGCACGACTGAGGAGTTTCCGCCCGCTGCGTGGCGGGCTGGTGATGATGTTGGCGAGCCGCAGACCCGCAAGCCGGGCAATCAAGCGTTGCACGAACCGGCGTTCCACCAGATTCTGGATGTCTTCCTGAAGCCGCTTTGGCGTGCGTGTCCTCGCGTGCCCCCGTAGCTCAGCGGATAGAGCAGAGGTTTCCTAAACCTTGTGCGCAGGTTCGATTCCTGCCGGGGGTACCACTCACCTTCTGATCGCGAATGACCTTGCCCTGCCCCGGTTATCGAGGGCGGTGGCTTGCACCCCCGGCAAAGCCCGGTCGCGTAGACTGGTTCCATGACGGAGACGCAGGCGAAAACGGCATTCAGCGACGCGGATATCAAGCGCTTTCGCGAGAACCTGAAGGATGAAGTTGATGGGGCGGCCCTCTACCGTATGCTGGCCGACGCTGAAAAAGACCCCCATCTCAAGGAAGTCTATTCACGGCTCGCCGTGAGCGAAGACCGGCACCTCGCGCTCTGGCGTTCGAAGCTCGAAGAAGCTGGCGCCGAAGTCCCCAACTACAAGCCATCGATGCGCGTAAAGATGCTCGGCTGGCTCGCTCGCCGACTGGGTACCCAGTCTGTTTCCCCCGTCGTCACGCGGATGGAGATGTCCGCGATCTCCATGTACGACAACCAGCCAGAGGCCGTCGACGCGAACCTGCCAGCCGACGAGCGGTCGCACGCACGCCTCTTTCGCGAGATCTCGCGAAGCGGCACCGCTGCCTCGGAAGGCGTCAACATTGCACGCATAGAAGGGCGGCATCGCGGTGGCACGGGAAACGCACTACGCGCAGCAGTCCTCGGGATCAACGACGGGCTGGTCTCGACATTGAGCCTCGTGATGGGCGTCGCCGGCGCAAGTCCCGGGCGATCGGTGGTCTTCCTGTCCGGCATCGCCGGTCTGCTGGCCGGATCGTTGTCCATGGCGCTGGGGGAATGGATTAGCGTCCGGAGTTCTGCCGAGTCGTTCGAGCGCCAGCTACGCGTCGAGGCGGAAGAACTCGAGATCATGCCGGAAGAGGAGCAGGAGGAGCTCACGCTCATTTACCAGGCGAAAGGGTTCACCCGTGAAGAAGCGGCGCAGGCCGCCCGGCGAATCCTGGCTAACAAGGAGACCGCACTCGATACGCTCGCTCGCGAAGAGCTCGGCATGTCGGCCGAGGAAGTCGGAAGTGCCTGGGTCGCAGGGACCACCTCGTTCCTGCTTTTTAGTACTGGCGCCATCCTGCCGGTGCTCCCCTGGATGTTCGTCGGCGGGGCCATTGCGGTGGCGTTGAGCGCGATCGTCGCGGGATTGGGGCTCTTCGTCGCCGGCGCGTTCACCCACCTGTTCACTGGCAGGGGGCTGCTTTTCTCGGGCATGCGCATGCTCGCATTCGGCCTGGCCGCGGCCGTAGTCACGTTCGCTATCGGACGGGTGATCGGCGTCTCCACAGGTGTGTAGGGTTCCTTTCACACCCGGGTCCCCACGGCACTTGCACGAAACCCGGGGGGTGGGCATACTAAGCCTCACTGGTGGCTAGAGCGAGGTGGTCCCACCCGTTCCCATCCCGAACACGGAAGTGAAACGCCTTAGCGCTGACGATACTGCCCGGGCAACTGGGTGGGAAAATAGGCCGCCGCCGGTAAACAAAAGCCGCCTGAATGGGCGGTTTTTTTGTGCGAGCGTTGCAGTACACTCGTATGGACGGCCGCAACGGTAACCCCCGGCGGGGTACGGACGTTTTCAGGTTCGGACATGGTTATGGCGGTGGCGTAACATCCGGCGGCGCACTGTGCGTTTCGCTTCCACACAGGGATCGGCCGCTGCTACAATCGAACCACACCCATCTCAGGAACTCGGGTGGCGCCCTGTGCGCCGCCACCAAACGGAGCCTCACTTGTCAACAGATACCGCCCAGCCAACCCCCCAGCCAGCCGAAATGGAAATGGATATGGGGGCACTCCTCGATTCCGAGGCCGCTCAGCCGAGCCATCTGCGCCGAGGAGAAATCGTCGAGGGGATGGTCATGGGCGCGTCGCCTGATGGCCTGATCGTCGATGTCGGGACCAAGACCGAAGCCGTCATTCCCCAGGGCGAGATGCTCTCCCTCGGTGTCGACGGCGTCGCCAGGCTCAAGGCTGGCGACACCGTCAAGGTGATGGTCCTCCAGCCCTCTTCTGCCGAAGGCCATGCCATCGTTTCGCTCGACCGTGCACGTGGTGAAGAAGGCTGGGATACCCTGGCCGCCCGCCACGAATCGGGCGAGCTCTTCGACGCGCAGGTCACCGGCCACAACCGCGGCGGCATCCTCGTCAATGTCGACGGTGTGAACGCCTTCGTCCCGCTTTCACAGGTTGACAGCGTGCGCCGCGATGACCCGGAGGCGGTGAACCAGCTCGCCAACCTCGTCGGCAAGGAGATCAAGCTCAAGGTCATCGAGCTGAACCGCAAGCGGAATCGCGTCATCCTCTCGGAACGTGCCGCCATGGCGGAGATCCGCAAGGACCAGAAGGAGAAGGTCCTCGACGAACTCCAGGAAGGCTCGATCCGGCTCGGCCGCATCTCATCGATTACCGACTTCGGTGTCTTCGTTGACCTCGGCGGCGCCGACGGTCTCGCGCACATGACGGAGCTCACGTGGGAGCGCGGCAAGAAGGCCAAGGACCTTTATAACGTCGGCGACGAAGTACAGGCCTACATCCTCAAGGTCGACCACGAGACGAAGAAGATCTCGCTCTCCCTCAAGCGGGCACAGCCCGAGAAGTGGGACAGCACGGTCAACCGGTTCGTTATCGGCCAGATCCTCATCGGCCGGGTAACCAAGCTCATGCAGTTCGGGGCATTCGTCCGGCTCGATGGGCCGGTCGAAGGCCTCATCCATATCTCGGAGCTTTCGAATCGCCGGATTCAGCACCCCAAGGACGTGGTGAAGGAAGGCGACATCGTCCCGGTCAAGCTCGTACGCATCGAGAAGGACCGGCACCGCCTGGGCCTCAGCCTCCGGCAGGCTCGTGCCGATGCCGAGGCGATGGGCTTTGTCTTCGACCACGAGGGCCGCGTCATCGACTACCCGGACGACGTTCGCGAGCAGTTCGGCCTCCCGGCCCGCGAACCTTCGGCCCCACGGCCGCAGCAGCCGCGCACCGCACAGGAAGCGATTGAACGTGCCGTGGCCCGCGACCCCGAGCCCGTCTCGGCGTTCGCCCACGCCTTCGCCCAGGCTCTCGAAAATGCCGAAGGTGGCAGCTCCTTCGCGGCGCTCGCCCCAGAATCGAGTGCACCCGGGGCCGAAACTCAGGATTCTACCGAGACGACGGCAGAGGCCATCGTGACGGAAGATCAACCCGCTGCCGAGGCTGCGGAGGAAGCGGCTCCCGCTACCGCGGACGAGCCGAAGGCCACCGCGGCCGCCGAGGACAACGTTGCCGCCGCTCCTGCCGAAGAGGCGGCAGAACCTTCCCCCGAGGAGGATGCCAACGCTAGCGGCAGTTAGACGCACCCCGGGCGTACCCGAGGGGCTGGAGTAGCTCATGGCCGATCGATTCGACAAATTCACCGAACGCGCCCGGCGCGTCCTCACGCTCGCGCAGGAAGAAGCCCACCGCTTCAACCACAACTACATCGGCACGGAGCACATCCTCCTTGGCCTCGTCCGCGAAGGTGACGGTGTTGCTGCCAAGGTGTTGGCAAACCTCGGCGTCGAGCTCAACAAGGTCCGCTCGGCTGTTGAGTTCATCATCGGGCGGGGCGACCGCACGGTGCTGGGCGAGATTGGGCTGACTCCGCGCGCCAAGAAGGTCATCGAACTCGCCGTCGACGAAGCCCGGCGCCTCAACCACAGCTACATCGGCACCGAGCACCTGCTCCTCGGCCTGGTCCGCGAGGGCGAGGGCATTGCTGCCGGCGTGCTCGAGAGCCTGGGTGTGAATCTCGAACGGGTGCGAGCGGAAACGACGCGCATTCTCAGCCAGTCGGCCCCGCAGGCAGCTGCGGCAGGCCCCCGGCAGGCAACACGCACACCCACGGTCGACCAGCTTGGCATCGACCTTACCCAGGCGGCACGCAACAGCCAGCTCGACCCGGTCATTGGCCGCTCGAATGAGCTGGAGCGCGTGGTCCAGATCCTCTCACGCCGGACAAAGAACAACCCGGTGCTCATCGGCGAGCCGGGCGTGGGCAAGACGGCGATCGCCGAACTCCTCGCGCAACGCATCGTCAGCGGCGACGTGCCCGAGACGCTCCAGAACAAGCGTCTGCTGACACTCGATATCGGGTCGCTGGTGGCCGGGACGAAGTATCGCGGTGAGTTTGAAGAGCGCCTCAAGAAGGTCATCGAGGAGATCAAGGGTGCGGGCAACTGCATCCTCTTCATCGACGAACTCCACATGCTCGTCGGTGCCGGGGCGGCCGAAGGTGCGGTCGATGCCGCGAACATCCTCAAGCCCAGCCTTGCGCGTGGCGAACTCCAGTGCATCGGCGCGACAACACTCGACGAGTACCGCAAGCACATCGAACGCGACGCAGCCCTCGAACGGCGCTTCCAGCCCATCATCGTGGAGCAGCCCTGTGTCGAAGAGACGGTCGAGATCCTCAAGGGAATCCGGCCGCGCTACGAGGAGCACCACAAGCTCAAGATCAGTGATGCCGCACTCACGGCATCGGCCGAGCTCTCGTCCCGCTACGTCATTGACCGGTTCCTGCCTGACAAGGCGATCGATCTCATCGATGAGGCATCGAGCCGCGTCCGAATCCGGCGCGCGGCCACACCCCCGTCACTAAAAGAGGCGATGCGCGGGCTCGAAAGCCTCCGCCGCGAAAAAGAGCAGGCCATCGCCGCTCAACAGTACGAATACGCCGCCGAACTCCGCGACCGGGAGATCAAGCTCCAGGAGAAGATCTCGGAGATGGGCGAGTGGGAGGAAGGCGAAGAAGGCATCGCCACCCCGGTCGTGACCGAGGAGGACATCTCCGAAGTCATCTCCATGTGGACTGGTATCCCTGTCGCCCGCATCGCGAGCGAGGAGAGCGCACGGCTGCTCAAAATGGAGGAGAGCCTCAAGAGCCGTGTCATCGGCCAGGACGAGGCAATCGAGTCCATCGCCCGCGCCGTCCGGCGGGCCCGTGCCGGCCTCAAGGATCCGCGCCGCCCGATCGGCGTGTTCCTCTTTGTCGGCCCCACCGGCTCCGGGAAGACACACCTCGCACGGCAACTCGCCGAGTTCATGTTCGACTCCCAGGACAACATGATTAAGCTCGACATGAGCGAGTTCAGCGAAAAGCACACCGTCTCGCGCCTGGTCGGCGCCCCTCCAGGCTATGTCGGCTACGACGATGGCGGTCAGCTCACCGATACCGTTCGGCGCAAGTCGTACTGCCTCATCCTCCTCGATGAGATCGAAAAGGCGCACCCTGAAGTCTTCAACCTGCTCCTCCAGATCTTCGACGAGGGGCGGCTGGCTGATGCGAAGGGCCGGAAGGTCGACTTCCGGAACACCATCATCATCATGACCTCGAACGTCGCCTCGGATCTCATCAAGAAGGACTCGGGCCTTGGCTTCCAGCGCTCGGGTGACGAGGTTCGCACCATCGAGGACCGCTACACGCGGATGAAGGACAAGGTGCTGACGGAGCTGAAGAACGTCTTCCGCCCGGAGTTCCTGAACCGTATCGACAGCACGGTGGTATTCCGGCCACTGGGCGCCGAGGATATCCGCAAGGTGGTCGACCTGGAGCTCGTTGGGGTCACGAAGCAGCTCGCCGCGAAGGGCGTCACCCTCGAAGTCACGATCGCTGCGAAGGACTGGCTCGGTGAGAAGGGCTACGACCAGGCATTCGGTGCCCGGCCCCTCCGCCGTCTCATCTCCGACAGCATCGAGGATAAGCTTTCAGAGATGCTGCTTTCCGGGACCTTCGGTGCCGGAGACAAGGTCGTGGTCGACCGCAAGCCGGACGACGAAGGCGGCCTCAATATCAAGGCAGTCCGCGAACCTGCCCCTGTCGCGTAGCGCCGCCCGGACGACACCCGGCTGAATTGGGGCCGGTGCCGAAAGGCGCCGGCCCTTTGTACATGAAATGCACGTGCTGCTCCCTGCCACACGATTTCCCACCCCGGTCGTTGCCGAGCTTCCTCGTCCGGTGAACTGGACACTTCTCCTGTAGTGGCGGCGGGGCGAGGCACTGGCGTATCGGTGGCGGTTCCGTACTATGGGGACGGTACGAGTCTCAACGGCCGGGTAGTGCGCGCCCGGATGCCGGCCCACGCCGCGTCGTAGTGCTGCGCATGGCGTATTAGCCGTATTGGTCCGGGTAACACCGCCGGTTGACGACTGCGGTAAGGCGTTGTACGTTCGTAAGCGGCTTGCTATGCCCATCGTTTTCCTCACCCCAAGACAATATCGTCCTTATTTGTTTGCGCAATTCGCACACTAAGTCCTGAAGGAGCAGCTGCAGGATGACCACTCCGCGTGACGTGGTGCGAGTGGGGAACTTTGTCCCTCTCGACATTCAAACGTACGGCCAGATCCCTAACGTCCTCGACATCCCGAGCCTCATCAAGGTCCAGCTCGATAGCTTCGACTGGTTCAAACGAGAAGGGCTCCGGGAACTCCTGGCTGAAATCTCCCCGATCCAGGACTTCACTGGCTCCAAGATGGACCTCGTTTTCGGTGATTACGAGTTCCGCGAGCCCAAGCACTCGATGGAAGAATGCCGCGAGCGCGATATGACCTTCTCGGCGCCGCTCTTCGTCGATGTCGAACTCCGCATCAAGGAATCCGGCGAGATCAAGGAGCAGCGGCTCTTCTTCGGCGACTTCCCGCTGATGACCGATAAGGGCACGTTCATCATCAACGGCGCCGAGCGCGTCGTCGTCTCCCAGCTCGTGCGCTCGCCCGGCGTCTATTACACCCTCGATCTCGACCCGGCGACGAACAAGCGGCTCATCTCGGCCAAGCTCATCCCGAATCGCGGCGCCTGGCTCGAATTCGAAACGTCGAACCGCGACGTGCTCTACGTGAAGGTCGACCGCAAGCGCAAGATCCCCGTAACCACGCTTCTCCGCGCGATCGATGTCCCGGGCGTGCTTCCCGGCGATCAGGACAACCCCCGGTTCGCGAAGTTCTTTGCAGCTACCGAGGATAAGGCCCGTGAGCAGGCCCTGCGCGAACTCGAAAACGAACTCGGGACGGATGACCGCGTTCTCGCCATGTTCGAGGACGTCGATACCAGCGATATCCGCCAGTACCTGGCGACGACGATCTCCAAGGAAACACCGAAGGCCGACAACAAGCACGAGGCGCTGCTCGAGTTCTATCGGAAGATCCGCCCGGGCGATCCGCCGACGCATGACAACGCCCGCAACCTGCTCAATCAGCTCTTCTTCCTCGCACGCCGCTACGACCTCGGCCGCGTCGGGCGCCATAAGCTCAACCGGCGCCTCGGCCTCCCCGAGGACCCGCAACGCTGGCTTCGCCAGCGCGACCTCGTCGACATCGTTCGCGAACAGGTGCGGATGAACAATGGGTTTGGCGGCACCGACGAACGCGGCCACCCGGATGACATCGACCATCTCGGCAACCGCCGCGTTCGCGCCGTGGGCGAACTCATCCAGCAGCAGTTCCGCGTTGGCCTCCTTCGGATGGAGCGCGTGGTCCGCGAGCGCATGACGATCACCGACCCGGAAGAGGCAACACCGAGTGCGCTGATCAACATCCGGCCGGTCGTTGCCGCCATGAAGGAGTTCTTCGGGGGCAGCCAGCTCTCGCAGTTCATGGATCAGACGAATCCGCTGGCCGAACTGACGCACAAGCGGCGGCTCAGCGCACTCGGCCCCGGTGGCCTGAGCCGCGATCGCGCCGGGTTCGACGTCCGCGACGTCCACCACAGCCACTACGGCCGCATCTGCCCCATCGAAACGCCCGAGGGGCCCAACATTGGCCTCATCGGGTCGCTTGCGACGTACGGCCGGCTCAACGAGTTTGGCTTTATCCAGACGCCCTACCGGCGCGTCCTCCGCGAGATGTCGCCCGACGATGAGCGCCTCGTGGGCGAGGATGCTCGCGAAGACATCGTTGATAACAAGGGCAAGACGATCGTCGCGAGAGGCGAGACGATCACGGCCGGTCATCTTCCGGCAATCCAGGCACTTGGCGCGTCGGTGCCAATCGTTCCCCTGGTAACGGATGAGATCGCCTACCTCACCGCCGATGAGGAAGACCGCTATATCGTCGGCCAGGCAAACGCCCTGCTCGACGAACGCAACCACTTCGTCGACGACCGCGTCGAGATCCGGGTGTATGAGGAGTACAAGCTCGTCGTTCCCGAGGAGATCGACTTCCTCGACGTCTCGCCGAAACAGATGGTCTCCGTCGCAACCGCCCTCATCCCGTTCCTCGAGCACGACGACGCGAACCGCGCTCTCATGGGCTCGAACATGCAGCGCCAGGCGGTTCCGCTGGTGAGGCCGGAGGTGCCGCTCGTTGGCACCGGTATGGAGCGGCGCACCGCCGTCGACAGCGGCCACGTGAAGGTGGCTGAAGACGACGGCGAGGTTATCGAGGCGACGGGCAACCGGATCGTCATCCGCTACGACGACCCGGTTCGTGGCGAGGTTGCCTATAACCTCACCAAGTTCACTCGCTCGAACCAGGGCACGTGCCTGAACCAGCGGCCCCTCGTCATGCGTGGCCAACGCGTCACCAGGGGGCTCCCCCTCATCGACAGCTCGTCGACGCAGGGCGGTGACCTTGCTCTTGGCCAGAACGTGCTTTGCGCGTTCATGAGCTGGGAGGGCTACAACTTCGAAGACGCAATCATCATCAGCGAGAACCTGATCCGCGAGGACAAGTTCACCTCGATCCACATCGAGAAGCATGAAGTCGAAGCGCGTGACACCAAGCTCGGCCCCGAGGAGATCACGCGGGATATCCCGAACGTTGGCGAGGAATCGCTCAGTGACCTCGACGAAGACGGGATCATCCGGATTGGCGCCGAGGTTCGCGAGGGCGACATCCTCGTCGGCAAGATCACGCCCAAGGGCGAGACTGAACTTACCGCCGAAGAAAAGCTGCTCCGCGCGATCTTTGGTGAGAAGGCGCGCGAGGTGAAGGACACGAGCCTTCGTGTCCCCCACGGCGAACGCGGCAAGGTGATCGACGTGAAGGTCTTCACGCGCGATACCAACGAAGGCCTCCCGGCCGGAGTCAACAAGCTCGTCCGCGTGAGTATCGCGCAGCGCCGCAAGCTCTCCGAAGGCGACAAGATGGCGGGACGCCACGGCAACAAGGGTGTCATCAGCCGCATCCTCTCGCGTGAGGACATGCCCTATCTCCAGGATGGGACTCCGATCGACATCATCCTCAACCCGATCGGCGTGCCGAGCCGCATGAACATCGGCCAGGTGCTCGAAACCCACCTTGGCTGGGCCGCGAACGTCCTCGGATTCCGCGCTATCAGCCCTGTCTTCGATGGCGCAAGCGACGCAGCCATCGATGACTCCCTCGGCCGGGCCTGGATCGCCCAGGAATCGGGCTCGTTCCGGTATGTCGACCCGCGTGATCGCGAGTTCGATATTGATGTCGCCACCGCCTGGCTCGAATCCAGGGGCTATGACCCCCGGCCAATCTTCGTCGCACCCCAACTCGGTGCTGCGAAGCGGGCATGCCTCGAGATCTGGCTCAACGAATACAACGAAGCCACGGGCAAGAAGACGATCAAGCAGGGTGCACTCGATGAGGAGCGCCTCGAGGCTGAGGCGCAGCGGGTCTACAACGATGAGGGGCTGCCGCCGCCGCTCTTCGGGAAGATGCGCCTTCGCGATGGGCGCACCGGCGAATGGTTCGACCAGCCGGTCACCGTCGGTTACATCTACATGCTCAAGCTCATCCACCTCGTGGAAGACAAGATCCATGCCCGCAGCACTGGCCCCTACTCGCTCATCACCCAGCAGCCGCTCGGTGGTAAGGCGCAATTCGGCGGCCAGCGCTTCGGCGAAATGGAGGTCTGGGCACTCGAGGCCTACGGTGCCGCCCACATCCTGCAGGAGCTCCTGACAGTCAAGTCCGACGACGTCGTGGGCCGTGTGAAGACATACGAAGCCATCGTCAAGGGCGAGGATGTCCTCGAGCCGGGCGTCCCCGAATCGTTCAAGGTGCTCGTCAAGGAGCTCCAGAGTCTCGGCCTTTCGGTCGAGGTCTCGAACGACGACGGCGGCAGCGTCTCATTCGTCGAAGAGGGCGTCAGCGACATGCCGGAGCTCGGTATCAACCTTTCCGGGTTCGAAGCGGAGGAACAGTTCTTCAATGCTCGAAGTTAACGATTTCAACCAGGTTCGCATTTCGCTCGCCAGCCCGGATCAGATCCGGAACTGGTCGTACGGCGAGGTCACAAAGCCGGAGACGATCAACTACCGCACCCTCAAACCCGAAAAGGATGGCCTCTTCTGCGAGAAGATCTTCGGGCCGACCAAGGACTTCGAGTGCTACTGCGGCAAGTACAAGCGTGTCCGCTACAAGGGCATCATTTGCGATAAGTGCGGTGTCGAGGTGGCCCGTGCGAAGGTGCGCCGCGAGCGCATGGGCCACATCGAGCTCGCAAGCCCGGTGAGCCACATCTGGTTCGTCAAGGGCACCCCCAGCAAGCTCGGCCTCTTGCTCGATATGTCCCCCCGAAACCTGGAGCGGGTACTCTACTTCGCCCAGTACATGATCACCGAAGTCGATGACGACGCTCGCGAGCGCGAGCTCGAGCACCTCCGCCACGAGATGCTCTCGGTCATCGATGAGCGCGTGGCCGACATCACACCGCGGCGTGAGAAGCTCGAAGCCGAACTCGATGCCGCGAACCTCGAACTCCAGTCGAAGGTCGAAGAGCGCCAGCAGCAGATCGAGGCCGAGCGAGCCATCTCCCGCGAAGCGCTCGAAGCTGCCGCACAGCGTGCCGTGGAAGCTGCCGAGGCAGCCAAAGGCACAGTGCTCGAAGAAGAGATCTCGATCCTTGGCGATTGCCTCCTCGAAGCCGGAGTGAAGGTGACACAGAGTGCTGTCACCCGTGTCACTCGCGAGACCGAGAAGAGGCTCAAGGCCTTCGACACCGAGACGGTGAAGATGAAGGACGCCGAAAGCCTCGTCGCCGATTCTGCGCTCGATGATGCCAAGGCCGCGCTCTTTGATGAGCTGCACCCCCTCCAGGTGAAGGAGAAGCAGCTCCGCGAAGAAGTCGAGGACCAGTATCGTGAGCGATTGCGCGACCTCGAGGAGCTGGCCGACCCGATTCGCGACGACCAGGTCGTGCTTCTCAGCGAGACACGCTACCGCGAGCTCAGCGACCTCTTTGGTCATGTGTTCAAGGCAGGCATGGGGGCGGAAGCAGTGCTGGCGGTCCTCGAGCGTGTCCAGCTCGAACCCCTGCGCGCCAAGCTCAAGCAGGAGATCCTCACTGCCAGCGGTATGCGCCGCAAGAAGGCGACCAAGCGGCTGAACGTCGTGGAGTCGCTCATGGACTCGGGAAACAAGCCCGAGTGGATGATCTTCCAGGTGCTTCCCGTGCTGCCGCCGGATCTCCGCCCCATGGTCCAGCTCGATGGCGGACGGTTTGCCACGAGCGACCTGAACGACCTCTACCGCCGCGTTATCAACCGCAATAACCGCCTCAAGCGGCTGCTCGACCTCGGCGCCCCGGAGATCATCATCCGGAACGAGAAGCGCATGCTGCAGGAGGCCGTTGACAGCCTGATCGACAACGGCCGGCGCGGCCGGGCCGTGAGCGGCAGCGGTAACCACAAGCTCAAGAGCCTCTCCGACATGCTCAAGGGCAAGCAGGGCCGGTTCCGCCAGAACCTGCTCGGTAAGCGTGTGGACTACTCGGGCCGGTCAGTCATCGTGGTGGGCCCGGAACTCAAGCTTCACCAGTGTGGCCTGCCCAAGAAGATGGCGCTCGAACTCTTCAAGCCGTTCGTCATGCATTCGCTGGTGGCGAAGGGCCTTGCGCACAACATCAAGAGCGCCAAGCGCATCGTCGAGCGCGCGCGGCCCGAGGTCTGGGACGTCCTCGACGAGGTCATCAAGGACCGCCCGGTGCTCCTCAACCGCGCACCCACGCTCCACCGTCTGGGTATCCAGGCCTTCCAGCCGGTGCTCATCGAAGGTTCCGCGATTCAGCTCCATCCGCTCGTCTGCTCGGCCTTCAACGCCGACTTCGACGGCGACCAGATGGCCGTTCACGTGCCCCTCAGCCGCGAGGCGGTTGCCGAGGCCAAGCAGATCATGCTTTCTACCCGTAACCTGCTCTCACCTGCGAGCGGCGCGCCAACGGTCGCACCGTCACTCGACATGGTGCTCGGCTGCTTCTACATGACGGACAAAGCCGAGAAGGGGAACGGCTCCTACGCCGAGGACAGCAACGGCCGCCCGGTGAGCGGTGTCTACGGGAGTTTCGAGACTGCGGTCCTCGACTTCGAACTCGGCCGCCTCGACCTGCGCGCACCCATCCGCGTCTACACGCACCGCCGCGTGGTCGGTAAGGATTGGAAGCCGCAATGGCCCGTGCCAAACCCGGACAACCCCCAACTGCCACTCCTCGATGCCCATGGCGAACCGCGCCGCGGGATCATCGAAACCACCGTTGGCCGGATCATCTTCAACAACATCCTTCCCGAGCTGCACATCCCGGCCGCCGAAGGCGAGGAAGAGGCGCTGGAACACGTACCCGACTTCTTCAACATGGGGATGGACCGGCCGGCCCTTCGTGAGGTGGTAGCCCTCTGCTACCGCACGCTCGGTGGCGAAGCAACCGCCGAGGCCGTCGACCAGATCAAGAACACCGGTTTCCACTACGCAACGCGCTCCGGTATCACCATCGCCATCCACGAGATCCAGGTGCCGAAGGAGAAAGGCAAGATCCTCGACGAGGCGGACCGCCAGGTCGCGGAACTGCTCGACCAGTACCAGATGGGCCTCATCACCGACGATGAGCGCTACCAGGGGACGGTCGATATCTGGAACCGGACCACCAAGGACATCGAAAACAAGATCAAGGACCGGATGAGCGAGTACGGCTCGCTCAACTACATGGCCAGCTCGGGGACGAAGGGTAACATCACCCAGATTCGCCAGATGGCCGGCCTTCGCGGCCTCATGGCCGACCCGAACGGGCGAATCATTGAGCTCCCGATTCGGCGCTCGTTCCGCGAAGGGCTCACGGTCCTCGAGTACTTCATCTCCACCCACGGTGCGCGCAAGGGCCTCGCCGACACCGCGCTTCGCACGGCCGACTCGGGTTACCTGACCCGCCGTCTCATCGACGTGGCACAGGACGTCATCATCCTCGAAGAAGACTGCGAAACCTCGGCTGGTCTCTGGATCGAGCGTGAGGAAGGTAAGGACGCTCTCGAGCCGATGAAGGCCCGCATCATTGGCCGCTACGCCGCCATTCCGGTTGTCGATGAGGCTACTGGCGAGGTGGTGTGCAACCGCGACCAGGAGATCGACGAGAAGGTGGCCGACCGGATCGATGCGCTCAACATCCTCCGGGTGTTCGTCCGCACGCCCATGTCGTGCGAGGCAGAGCGCGGCATCTGCGCGAAGTGCTACGGGCGCGACCTTGCCCGCGGCGGCCTCGTCCAGCTTCGGACAGCCGTCGGCATCATTGCTGCCCAGTCGATTGGCGAGCCCGGCACGCAACTCACCATGCGTACCTTCCACACCGGTGGTGTGGCTACTGCTGCCGACATTACGAGCGGTCTTCCCCGCGTCGAGGAGCTCTTTGAGGCCCGCACCCCGAAGGGCGAGGCGGTCATCTCCGAGACCGACGGCATTGTCGAGACCATGCAGGATGGTGAACGGCGCCTCGTCCGCGTCACCAACGTCATGACGCTCGTCGAAGAGTACCCCATCCCGGCGCGCGGAAAGGCCGCCGTCGAGGACGGGGCACGGGTCATCTCGGGCGCCCTCCTGGCCACCGGCCCCGAGCGTGCTGGCGACGACCAGGCGCTCACCGCCGACCAGGTCATCTCGCGTATTTCCGGTGTCGTCCATATCCAGGGCAAGAAGATCCAGGTGGTCTACGAAGACCGGGAGGAGCGCGAGTACCAGATCCCGGCGGCCGCTCGCTTGCTCGTTGAGAACGGTCAGCCAATCAGCGCGGGTGACCAACTCACGGAGGGTGCCCGCAACCCATCCGATATCCTCTCCATCCAGGGCCGCGACTCGGTGCGAAAGTATATGGTCGATGAGGTCCAGAAGGTCTATAAATCCCAGGGCGTGAACATCAACGACAAGCACATCGAGGTGATCACTCGCCAGATGCTGCGACGCGTGAAGGTCGACCACCCCGGGGATACCGGCCTCCTGCCCAATGACCTCGTTGACCGCCGCGAGTTCGAGGAGACGAACAACAAGGTGATTGCCGAGGGTGGTGAGCCAGCGACGGCACAACCCGTCCTTCTTGGTGTCACCAAGGCCTCACTCAACACCGATTCCTGGCTCGCTGCTGCCTCCTTCCAGGAGACGACGCGCGTTCTCACCAATGCCGCCATCGACGGAATGGTTGACCGCCTCAGCGGGCTCAAGGAGAACGTGATCATCGGCAAGCTGATCCCGGCTCGTGCTGAGATCGTTGTGCCAAAGCGCGAACACTACGGCGAACTCGACGTGCCCGAGGCGCTCCTCCTCGAGGAGGAGGCCGACCTCGAACGGCGGCTCGCCGAGAGCGAGGCGCGCTACAGCCGTGGCATCGCCATCGGCCTCCTCGATGAGGAGGATGAAGACGGCGATGACATGATCATCGGTGCGCTCGAGGATGACGACGAGGACGAATAGTCCCTGAGGCCACGTCCGAACAAAGCACGACGGCGGGCCCCTGGAGACGGGGGCCCGCCGTCGCTGTACCCATGTCCCCTGCCGTGTGCAGGCGTCTCAGTGGCCGGCAGATTCGAGGAGGACGATCGCGGTGACAGCCATCGCCTCGCCGCGGCCGATGGCATCGAGCTGTTCGTTCGTCTTCGCTTTCACGCTTACCCGTTCTATGGCCACCCCGGCGATTTCGGCAATCCGTTCACGCATCATCGCGATGTACGGTGCGAGTCTTGGCCGTTCGGCCTTGACCGTGGCATCGATGTTCGAAACTCCCCAACCTGCTTCGCGTGCGAGTCTGAGGGCCGTGCGGAGGAAATCGGCGCTATCCGCATGCGCGTAGCGCGGGTCGCTCGGGGGAAAGTAGTGACCGATATCTCCGAGGGCGGCTGCGCCGAGTACCGCATCGGTGATGGCGTGGAGGAGGACATCGGCATCGCTGTGGCCGGCCAACCCGGGGCCCTCTTCAATGATGATCCCGCCGAGCACGAGCGTACGGGCGTCATCGATGCGGTGGATATCCTCCCCGATTCCGGCTCGTATCACGATTCCTCTCGCAGGCGGAGGATGAGACGCGCGATTTCGAGGTCGAGTGGGCGTGTCAGCTTGATGTTCTCCGGGCTCCCCTCGACGACCGCGACCGGAAGGCTGAAGCGAAAGAGCATCGCCGCATCATCGGTTTCGTCGTCGTCTCCGGCCGCGGCCGCAGCCAGCCACGTCTCGCGGCGAACGACTTGCGGAGTCTGTGCGGCCCAGAGGAGGGAGCGGTCCGGATGGCCGGTGATGATACCCTCTCGCACCTCTTTGATAGTGTCGACGGTTGGGATCGCGCAGATCGCTCCGGTGCGGCCCTCAGCAGCCGCTACACAACGATCGATACTGCTCGGTGCAATGAGGGGCCGTGCACCATCGTGGATGGCAACGTAGGGCGAATGACAGGCGAGAAGCCCCGCCTGCACGCTGTCGCGCCGCCGCGCACCCCCGGTCACCACTGTCTTGAATTTGTCCGGTGCAAACTGCGCGCCGAGCACGCGCATGCGCTCGGCGCCTTCCTCAGCGCAGACCAGGACGATGTTGTCGATGGACTCGGCACCCTCGTAGGCCGCAAGCGACCATGCCACGACAGGCCGGCCGCACAGGTCGGCGAGTAGTTTGTCGGCGCCAAAACGGGTCGCGGAGCCAGCGGCCACGATGACCGCATCAGCGTGCATGTCATCCAAACCGTATCACCCGTGAAGGGTGAGTTGCGAGCCGCGGGCGACAACCCCGCTCCTGCTCGTCAATGGTGCCCGGGAAATGGCAGCCTGACGTTTTCACTGAGCAGCGACACACCGGGAATCATGGTCTTTTCGCAACCGCACGATCGTCATAAGCTTAGAAGCCTACGGCTCACGTCGGGAGGAATCGCGGGCTTACCGGTCCGGCCTCCTTGCCTTTGAGTCCTTCCATCCTGGCCCACGGCCAATGGGAGGACAGCCACGACCGCATGGCGTGGCGGGCGCCGGCCAACCCCTCACCGGGGCTCGGGCGGGTACAAATCCACTGGCCGTAGAAAGGACCCTGTTCTATGGCGCGCATGACAGGTGCACAAATGGTGCTGGAGTCGCTCCAGCGCGAAGGCGTGGACACGATCTTCGGGTATCCCGGTGGCGTTGTCCTCCCGCTCTACGACACCCTCCCGGAGTTCCCGGGTATCCGCCATATCCTGTGTCGGCACGAGCAGAGTTCGGCCCACATGGCCGATGGCTATGCGCGTGCGAGTGGCAAGATGGGCGTGTGCCTGGCGACGAGTGGCCCGGGTGCCACGAACCTGGTGACCGGTATCTGCACCGCGTGGATGGATAGCACTCCGGTGTTTGCCCTCACGGGAAACGTCGCTCGCACCCTCCTCGGTAAGGACGGCTTCCAGGAAGCCGACATCACGGGCATCACCCATTCCATCACCAAGCACAACTACCTGGTGATGAACGCCGACGAGATCGCGCTGTCGATGCGGGAAGCGGCCCACATCGCCACCACTGGGCGGCCGGGACCGGTGCTCGTCGATATCCCCAAAGATGTCTTCCAGGAGACGGATGAGTTCGACTGGCCAGAACAGGTGAACCTGCGTGGCTACAAGCCGACAACAGAGGGCCATGCCGGGATGATTCGTCGTGCCGCTGAACTCATTGACCAGGCGAAGCGCCCGATCATCATCTCCGGCCACGGAATCATCTGGGGCGACGCGCACAAGGAACTCGTGGAACTCGCCGAGAAAGCGAACATCCCGGTCATCACCACGTTCCTCGGGATCGGCGGATTCCCCGAGGACCATCCCCTGAGCTACGGATGGCTCGGAATGCACGGGATGTTCTATGCGAACATGGCCGCCGATGGCGCCGACGTGGTTATCGGCATCGGGATGCGATTCGATGACCGCGCCATGGGTCGCTTCAAGGACTTCAATCCAAACGCGAAGATCGTTCATATCGATATCGACCCGGCGGAGATCGGGAAGAACTTCCCGACCGCAGTTCCGATCGTCGGAAATGCCAAGAACGTGCTCCCCAAGCTCACCGAGCTTGTCCGGGAGCAGCGCCGTACCGAGTGGATTAAGTGGATCGATCAGGTTCGCGAGGAGCACCCGAGCCGCGATGTCCGGGAATCGCGGCGGTTGCTGCCGCAGTACGTGATGCACACGCTGTATGACGAAACACAGGGCAACGCGAACATCGTCACGGGTGTCGGCCAACACCAGATGTGGGCCGGCCAGCACTACTTTTACAAGCGACCACGCCAGCTCATCACCTCGGGCGGACTCGGCACGATGGGCTTTGAGCTGCCCGCAGCCATCGGCGCCCAGGTGGCCAGGCCAGAGCAAGAGACCTGGGCCATCTGCGGCGACGGCAGCTTCCAGATGACGATGCAGGAACTGGCGGTGCTCGTCGACGAGCAGTTACCGGTGAAGATGGCGATCTTCAACAACGGCTATCTCGGGATGATCCGCCAGTGGCAGCAGCTGTTCTACGACAAGAATTACAGCAGCTGCGGCATCACCCAGCCCGATTTCTGCAAGCTCGCCGACGCCTACGGAATCCGTTCCATCCGCGTCGAGACGAAGTCCGAAGTCGAGCCCGCAATCCGTGAGGCACGAGCCCACCGGGGCCCCATCCTGATCGACTTCCAGATCGACCAGGAGGAAAACGTTTGGCCGATGGTCCCCGCGGGTGCTGCCCTCTCCGAGACCATCGAGGCGCCGGCCGAGGAGATGGTGCGATGAGCTCCTCCCAGGCGAATGGCCATCGTCCACACCTCACGCATACGGTTGTCGCGATCGTGGAAGACAAGCCTGGCGTACTGATGCGGGTTGCGAGCCTCTTCCGGCGCCGCGGCTTCAACATCGAATCCCTCACCGTCGGGCATAGCGAAGCCGAAGGCCTTAGCCGGATGACGATGGTGGTTGATGGCGAAAGCGCGCCGGTCGAGCAGGTGGAGAAGCAGCTCTACAAGCTCATCGACGTGGTGAAGGTCAGCGACCTCTCCCACGAAGACATGATCCCGCGTGAGCTCGCCATGATTAAGGTTCGCTGCAATAACGTGAACCGGCATGAGCTGCTCGATATTGCCAACGTCTTTCGGGCCGATGTCATCGACATCGCGACGAACTCGATCATCCTCCAGGTGGTGGGCGACGAGGACAAGATCGATGGCCTGACCAAGATGTGCGAGCCGTACGGAATCCGGGAGCTCGCACGGACAGGACGGGTAGCGATGGTCCGCGGCCCCAAGACCACTACCGTCCACGAGTCGGAGCCTGAGAAGATCGCCCGTATCCACGCGAGCCAGGGCCGGCGTGTTGAGGGCGACCTCCCGTTCAGCAGCGACTGAGCCTGCTCGGTCATGCCAGGCAGAAAGGGGATCCGCGTGCGGGTCCCTTTTCAGTTCCGGGCGGGTGCGCCAGGTTGCGGTAAGCCATCGCTTCTGGGAGCGTGTGCCCGAGGAGGGATTGGGATGAAGCGGCCCGGTAAGGAAGGTATCGTCGTCGGGATCTTCGTGGCACTGATGCTTGGTGGGTATATTGGCCTGCGGGTAGCAATGGCACTCCTTTAGCCCAGCATCTCCATGTACTTTCGTTTCATCCAGTCACCTTTCGCACGGTATTCGGCCGGCGTGGAGAGCGCACCTTTCTTCCCGCTGACTTTCGCGTAGGCGAGATTGAGCGTCGCATGGTGGTTCTCACGGCCGCCTACCCGCCGGGCCCGCTCGCGGGCTGCGCGATTGGTCCACGTCTTGCAATACTCGAGCGCTTCTGAGAGCTCCCCGGCGATATCAACGACGTCGGCCGTGATGGACTGCGCTGGCTCCGGGTGAACGGGAGGAGCCGCCACGCCGAACATCGTGAGCTGCTGGCCCTCGAGATAGCGGCCTTCGTGGTCCATGTGGACATCGCCAGCCTCGACAACACCGAGGATTTCCGCCTGCGGTGCTTCGTCCTCCTCTGCATCTTCACCCCAGGGGTCATCATCCTCGTCATTCGGCCACACCTGGTCGTCGCTGAAACCGTCAGCCGTCCGCTGGATGGAAGCGGGCGGGAGTTCGCGCTCGAGGTGCTCGACGATCGCCCCGAGGCGTGGATCGCGGCCAATGAAGACATGGAGGAGGTTCTGGCGCTCGGGCAGGACGTGGTTGTACCTGAGGCCGCGGCCAAGCTGCTGGATCACCGGCCCGCGGCTGAACACGGCGTCGAGCTTGAGGAGGACGCTGACTGCCGGCGCATCGAAGCCCTCGCTCGCCTTCTTCACCTGGATGAGGACGTCGTAACGACCTTCGTGGAAATCGCGCATGCGGCGTTCACTCTCGGCGTCACTCATCTCGTTACTGTGAACGACGACGCAGCGAAGCTCCGGGTGGAATCGCTCGAACTGCCGGTACAGGTGGTTGGCGTGTTCCGTCGTGGCCGCAAAGACGAGCCCCTGGTGTTGCCCCGGCGCGGCAGCCATCTTTGCAAGGAGCGTGACCGCAAACTCACGAATGAGCGGCTGAACATAATCCTCGTTCCACCGGAGCTGCTGGCGAACATAGCGCTGATCGAAGTCAGGGAGCTCCGCCATCTCGGAGGCGGTGAACTCGAGTAGCTCACCGTCGGCACTGCGAAGCTGAACGGCGTAGTCCTTCATCTGCAGGTTCAGATGCTTGAGGATGCGCCGCTCCTTCCATGCCTGCCTCATCGAGACCATCACGAGCGGATCGATGACGAGGCCGCCTTCCTCTCCCGCGACGTAACGGGCGTTGGCGATGGCGTCCTTGTCGAGGCGGACAGGCGTGGCCGAAAGGAGGAGCATCGAGCGTGCCGGCAGCGAGGCGAGCGCCTTCGCCCACGTCCCCTTCTCGCCCAGGTGGTGGGCCTCATCGCACACGACGTGAACCTTTCGTGCCCGGCAGAGCCTCTCATAGATGGCAGGTGCAGCAGCGACCTGCTGATAGCTCGCGACGATGAAGTTGACCCGCGGGGCGAGCATTCGATCCGGGGCAGCATTTTCGGCGAGGACCTTGCCGACCGTGCGGGTACTGGCCAGCACCTGCATAGCCTTGCCAACGCCCTTGTAGACCTGCGTCCGAAGGACATCGGTGGGTGTGAGGTAGAGGCACGTGTCTGCTCCGCCAACCCCACAGGCGATGTCGAATGAGCCAACGCCAACGATCGTCTTACCGTAGCCGACCGGTACGACGACGAGTTCATGGCGAGAGCCATTACGCAGGGCCTCGGCCCAGCGGCGGAGAGCCTCGCTCTGCCCGGGGCGAAGGCGATGGGTGGCAGGAGAACTCGGTGCGCTCATTGGTATAGGAGAGTTAGCAGTTTACTCCCTGCCATGCGATACGTCGACTTGAACCGCCGTGTACCGCGAACCCTGGATGTTCAGGAATCCGTCTCTCACGCCTGCCTCAGCGGCCCTTGAATACGGGCTCACGCTTCTCCAGGAACGAGCGGACCCCCTCGGCGGCATCTTCGGTGCCCTGGGTGATCTGCTGGAGGAACTGTTCCATCTCAATCTGCTCATCGAGGCCGCGCCCTTGCCCTTCATATGCGAGCCGCTTGATGAGCTCAATCGCGAGCGTTGGCCCGTTCGCGATCTCAGAAGCGAACGTTGCGACGCGGCCGCGGAAATCGGCATCAGCAACCACTTCGCCAGCGAGACCGATCTCGAGTGCCTCGCGTGCACCGATAATCCGCCCGGTGAACATCAGGCGAAGTGCACGTTCCATCCCCACGAGACGTGGCAAGAACCAGGTGCAACCGGTGTCGGCGACGATGCCGCGCTTCACGAAGACCGCGCCGAACCGCGCACTCTCCGCCGCGATGCGCATATCGCAGGCCATCGCCAGCGAAAAACCAGCCCCGGCCGCAACACCGTTGACTGCCGCAATCGTTGGTTTGCGGCAATGGAACACCTCCGCCGTAGCCAGGTAGCGGGATCGTTCCTGTGCCCCGCGGCCGGAGTATGGGCGGGACGGCCAATCCGGTTCAGATGTTTGGACAGTGAGATCCGTCCCGGCACAGAACCCGCGCCCTTCCCCGGTGATCACGACCACGCGGACGTCATCATCCGCATCGGCAGCTTTGATGGCAGTTTCGATTTCGGCCCACGAACCCCAGGAAAGAGCGTTGAGCTTCTCGGGTTTGTTGAGTGTGAGGGTCGCGATACCGGCACTCACGTCGTAGCGGATATCCTGGAACTCCATGCGGTTCCTCCATGGCACGTTGCCGAGCTTTGCACGTCTCTGCGACGGATGGTAGCCCGCTGGCGATGTCAGTGCGGGACAACAGAAAAAGGCGAGCCGTGTAAGGAACTCGCCTTTTGTAGGTCCGATGCGTATGAGGCTATTCGTCTGCCGTGACACCAGGAACGACCCGCCGGAACGGGAGGACTGGATTCACAGTCCCCGAGCCGGAGGACCGGGCCCCCGCCGTGCCCCCACCATTCGAGGTCGAAGCCGGTGTGGGCGATGGTGTGGCCGCCGGTGTCGTGTTGGTGCCGGTAGCCGTGCTCTTTGCAAGGAACTCGATGGCAACGAACCCCTGGCCTGCCGGTGTGCTCACTTGCACCCAGTGGTAGCCGTTCGCAAGCCCCGCATTGGCGATGACGGTCACCTGTGTCCGGTCGCCGAGCACCGTGAGGATGTCGCCGTTGGGTGCGGTGCGAAGCCGAAGGACGTCGCCCGGGGTGTTGGTGAACAGCGTGTCACCGACCGCCACACTCGCAGCATCAACCGGTACGAGCCTGGCGCTTGGCACGCGGTTCGTAACGCCTGCGCCGGCCGGCGATGGCCCCGTACCCGATCCGCTGATGCGGTAGATATGGTAGGTAAGGCCACCATAACGGCCGGCCGAAGCAACAGGATTGTAATTCTCACGAATGTGAACGACGCCATCGAAGTTCATGTTGGAATCGACGACAGTGAACGTGCCATCGCCGTTCGCGCTCACAACGATGGCGGTGTGAAGCCCTGCGTAGTCGGCGCCGGGGCTCGTGTCTGCATCGTTGGCGATCTGGATGATGTCGCCCGGGCCGGCATCGGTCAGGGAAACCTCAATCGCACCTGCATCGAAGAAGCCCTCGCGATAGTCAAAGCCGATCTGGCGGCCTGTTACTTCGGCGACGACCTTCTTGACGAACGTCCAGCACTGGCCCTGGTAGGTGCCATCGTAGCGGGCAGCATCCTGGGCGATTGCGGGATTCGACGGAGGAATCGAAGCCGGCGCGGCCATAGCGGGTACGGCAGCGACGGCGAAAAGGACGGCAACAACGGCGACCAGGATGGCTGCCAGGGCCGGCCGGTGTTGGGACATCGGCATGCGGGCTTCCCCTGTTTCAGTTTCCTGAGGGCTTCGGGCACCGTAACTGGCAAATGCCTTGGTGGCAACCCGTTATTGTCGGGAAACAGCGGTTAATTTTGGCGTTTTCGGGGTTCTTCCTACGTCCCGGAAGCTAGAGAGAGACATAAATACTGAGAATATTGTGACTCGCGCGAACGTGAGACGGCCGTAGAATCGGGGCCCATGGGACAGCAGCAACCCCTCACGGGGCTACGCGTGATCGAAATCGCTGGCTGGAATGCTGTGCTGGCAGGGCGGCTTCTTGCCGATGGGGGCGCCGACGTCGTGCGTGTCGTACCGCCCGAGGGCGACATATTGACGGATGAAGGACCGTTTTTCGGCAACTCGGCGGTCTCTGTTCAGGAGAGCTGGTACAACGCCGGAAAGCGCACAGTCGTTATTGACCTCGCAACCAGCAGAGGGCGCGCCCAATTTGCCGGACTGGTGGCGGCGGCTGATGTGCTCATCGAGGACTGGACACCCGGACGGGAGCCGATACCCCCGGAGCAACTCGCGGCGGCAAATTCCCGGCTCGTGCGCATCTCTGTCCTTCCAATGGGCGAAGATGGGCCGTGGAGCGGGATTGTGACCAACGACCTCGTACAGAATGCGCTCAGTGGTGCCGCCTCGGTCACGGGAAATGCCGAAACACCTCCACTGACCGGCTACGGCAACCAGAGCCACCACACCGTCGGGATGTATGCGGCCATCGTCGCCCTGGCCGGGGTACGAGCCGCGCGGTTGTCGGGGACATCCCAGCACGTCGTCCTCTCCGCTCACGAAGCCCTCGTCTCCTGCACCGAGCAGGTCCTGATGCAGTGGTGGTTCCCGGAAGGGACCTGGAACGGCAGCGTCGCGAAACGCCAGGGCTCGCTCCACTGGTCCGGCGCCTACGAAGTCTATCCAGCAAAGGATGGAAAGGGCGTGATGGTGACGGTCGCACTCAACTTCGCCAGTGTCGTGCTGCCCTGGATGAAAGAGGATAACGCCGCCCAGGACCTCGCCAACCCCGAGCGCTACCCCAGTATCGTCTCCATGATTCGTGACATGCCATACGTCATGCAGGTGATGCGGGACTGGGTCGGGACGTATGAAGGCGATGAGATGTTCTATGAGTCGCAACGGCGGCACCAGCCATACGGGGTGGTCTGGGATATCGCACAGGCGGCTGCCAGCCCACAGATCGCTGCTCGGGAGTATCTGCAGACAGTGAACGTGCCGGGGTTCGGCGATGTACCTTTCCCTGGCCGCTTCTTCCGGACGAGTGCCGACGCCGGGCACCCTCGTCCGGGTACCCGTGTCGAGATTCGTGACCTTGGTTGGGACCCGCGGCCCAATCAGCCTCCCGGCAAACCTGCCATCCAGCCACAGCGCCCGCTCGAAGGACTCCGCGTGATGGACTTCACCCACGTGCTCGCCGGCCCATTCGGTACACGTGTCCTCGCGGACCTCGGGGCGGAAGTCATCAAGGTCGGTACGGCCGGACGTGCGACGGGCTCAAACACACCCGCACACCCCTACTACATGTGCTGGAACCGCAACAAGAAGAGCATCGCCATCAACCTCTCGAGCGAAGAAGGGAGAGAGATCGCGCGAATGCTTGCCAACAAGAGTGACGTGATCACCGAGAACTTCAGCGCGGGTGTACTCCGCCGCTGGGGCCTCGACCGGGCATCGCTTGCCGGGAGTAATCCCGGGATCAGCGTCATCGCCATGGGGGGCATGGGCCAGACAGGGCCATGGAAGGATTTCGTGACGTTTGCTCCCACGCTCCACGCGCTTTCCGGCCTCACCTACCTCACGAACCCTCCCGGGCGCCACGACCTGGGGTACGGATTCTCCCTCACCGATCACCTCTCCGGCCTGACCGCGGCCTGCGCCGTGCTCGAAGCGATCGAATATCGCGAACGCACCGGCCAGGGCCTCGAGATTGACGTTGCGCAGTACGAGATGGCACTCGGGATCATGGCGCCCGCGCTCCTGGACCACCTTGCGAATGGGACCAATCCGGAACCAGCAGGTAACCGGCATCCTTTCGGGTCCTGGGCGCCACACGGTATCTACCCGGCGCGCGGCGAGGATCGCTGGGTGGCAATCGCCGTGAGGGGCGACGGGCAGTGGCGAGCCCTCTGCCGCGTGATGAACCGGCCGGAACTGGCAGGTGATGGAAGGTTCGTGACTCACGCGGCGCGAGTCGCCAGCCAGGATGACCTTGACGCGCTTATCGCCGATTGGACACGCACTCAGGACCGGTATGAGGTGATGGCCGTATGCCAGGCCGCTGGTATTGCGGCGGGCGCCGTCCAGGATGCGGAAGATCTGAATCTCGGCGACCGGCAACTTGCGCACCGGGAGTTCTTCACGACGGCGACGTGTGAGCGTTGGGGAGAGTACGGGATCGACCGGTTCCCTGCACGCTTCAACGGCCGGCGGCCCGGTCCCTACGAGGCGGTGCACGAAGTTGGCGAGGACACATTCGAGATCATGACCGGTCTCCTCGGGTTGCCGGACGAGCGCGTGGCAGAGCTCATTGGCACTGGCGTGCTGTCGTGATCGATTCCCTGCGACCGCACGGGTTGCAGAGCATCGGCACATACTTCCGCGCCGAGTGCGTAGAAGCGATCCGTTGAGTGTGTAAGGGGTGGGTCACTCGTAAGGTGAGTTCAGCGACGAACGAACCGGAGGAGGACCCACCATGAAGAAGGTAACGCAAGAGTCAGAGGTATTGCTGGCGCAGTCG
>WBZR01000469.1_pt1 | contig 64924 bp, 44 predicted proteins | sample 5204231 | NCBI WGS metagenome assembly WBZR01 (sample SAMN12412403, study PRJNA552823) | activated sludge metagenome | isolation source: activated sludge from anammox sidestream of wastewater treatment plant... | place: USA: Virginia | collected 2017-08 | reverse complement strand
GCTCCGGCGGGTGCGGCAGCTCCGCGACACGAACGACCCGGACGGCTTCTCGCGCGAGCTCTGGCGCGAGATGGCGGGACTCGGCTGGCTCGGGATCACGATCCCGGAGGCGCTCGGCGGCGCGGGGCTCGGCTGGATGGATCAGATGGTCGTGCTGGAGGAGATGGGGCGCGGCCTCATGCCCGAGCCGTTCACCTCGACGGTGCTGCTCGGCGCGACGGCGCTCCTCCTCGGCGGGAGCGACGCGCAGCGGCGGGCGCACCTGCCGAAGATCGCGGGTGGCGAGCGGCTCTTCGCGGCCGCGTATCAGGAGACCGGGAGCCGCTACGACGCGAGCACGGTCGCGACCACGGCCGTGAAGAGCGCCAAGGGATTCACGATCGCGGGCGAAAAGATCCAGGTGCTCGACGGGCACGTCGCGGACGTCCTCGTGGTGTCGGCGCGCACGTCGGGGGCGACCGGCGACGCCGACGGTCTCACGCTCTTGCTCGTCGCCGCCGACACTCCGGGCGTCGCGATCGAGCGCCAGTCGCGCATCGACGGCCGGAACGCGGCGCTCGTGCGCTTCGACGGGGTCGAGGTCGGCGCCGACGCGGTGCTCGGCGCGGTCGGCGGCGGCGGCGCGCTCCTCGGACGCGTGCTCGACCGGGCGTGCATCGGGGTCTCGGCGGAGATGCTCGGCGCGATGCAGGCCGCCTTCGCGATGACCAACGAGTACCTCAAGACCCGCATGCAGTTCGGCGTTCCGATCGGGAGCTTCCAGGCCCTCAAGCACCGCGCGGCGAAGATGTACATCGAGCTCGAGCTCTCGCGCTCGGCGGTCCTCGGCGCGCACCGCGCGCTCGACGAGGGGAAGGACGACGCGACCGTCGCCAAGCTCGCGAGCCTCGCCAAGGCCCGTTGCTCCGACGCCTTCGCGCTGATCGGTAACGAGTGCGTGCAGATGCACGGCGGGATCGGCGTCACCGACGAGCACGACATCGGCCTGTTCTTCAAGCGCGCCCGGGTCGCCGAGGCGACCTTCGGCGACGCCGCCTTCCACCGCGCCCGCACCGCGCGTCTCGAAGGGTATTGACGGGATCCGTAACGAACGCGCCGCTCGCGGACCTCGCCGCGCGCATGGAGGCGGGCGGCGCGAACCTGACCGTCGAGACGCCCGACGGCGCGCGGCTCGCGATCGGCGCCGACCCCGCCCGCGCGCGGGCGCGGTTCCGGAACGCGCGCGGGCTCCGCGCGCTGCTGCGGGGCGATCACCTGGCCCTCGCGGAGGCGTATCTGCGCGGCGAGGTCGATCTCGCGGGCGACCTCCGCCAGGCGCTCCGCGTCACCGACTTCCTCGACATGGGGAAGCCCTCGCGGCTGCGCGAGGCCGTGCACTGGCTCCGATACGTCGTCGACCGTCGCCGCCTGGACCGCCGCTCGGTCGAGGCCCACTACGACCGGCCGCCGGAGTTCTTCCTCGCGTGGCTCGATCCCTCGCGCTCGTACACGCACGGCTTCTACGCGTCGGCCGACGACTCGCTCGCGGCGGCGCAGCGGCGGAAGCTCCAGTACGCGATCGACGCGCTCGGGCTCCGCCCGGGCATGGACGCCCTCGACGTCGGCTGCGGCTGGGGCTCGTTCCTGGAGTTCGCGGGGACGCGGGGCATCCGCGTGCACGGCATCACGCTCTCGCGCGCGCAACACGACTTCGTCGCGGAGCGCATCCGGACCCAGGGGCTCCCCTGCACCGTGACGCTCGTCGACTTCTTCGACTATCGGCCGCCGCTCGCGTTCGACGGCGCCGTCTTCATGGGGAGCCTCGAGCACCTCCCGGACTACCGCCGCGTCGCGGCGTTCCTCGCCCGGCGCCTGAAGCCGGCGGCCCGCGTCTACGCCGACTTCGTGACGAGCCGCGAAGGCCGCCTGGCGGGGGCGTTCCTGCGCAAGCACATCTTCCCGGGCGTCACCGGCTACGTGGAGCTCGGGCGGCTGGTCGGCGCGCTGGCGCGGGCGGGCTTCGATCCCTCGACGCTCGGCGACGATACGCGCAGCAGCGCGTGGACGGTTCGCGACTGGGCGAGCGCGCTGCAACGGCATGGCGAACGCCTGGCCGAGCGTCATGGGGAGCGCGCCGTGCGCGCCTTCCTCCTCTACCTCTGGAGCGCGCACCACTTCCTCGCGACCGGCCGGACCCAGGCCTATCATCTGGTCGCGGGTCGGGCGTCGTGAGGCGACGCGCGCGGTGTCGGCGGCGGGCGCGCGGACCCCGCTCCCGCGCACATGGCGGCGAGTCGGCGCTTGATCGTCGGGGGTCCGTGCCCGTAGTGTGTGTCGTCACGCGCTTCCGCGATTCTCCGGTCCCCCATCCGGCGCCTTCCGGACGCACATTCCATCAGTGAGGATACCGATCGTGCGCCTGTTCCCGCTCCGCACCCTCGCCGTGTACGCCCTCGTCGCCGCCGCGCTCGCGCTCCGACCGGGCGACGCGCGCGCCGGCTGCGACCTGATCCCGCAGGCGCAGCCGGTCTTCCGCGGCGCGCTCGGGACGCTCGACCGGCCGTACGCCGGACCGGGGGACTTCGTCGAGCTGCACGTGCGGCCGGCGGTTTGCGACCAGGCGTCGGCGGGCCTGCCCCAGAGCGTCGCCGACCTCGTGGTGACGCTCGTGTTCGAGCCGCTCGCGGGTCCGAAGCGCGTCGTCGTGCTGACGACGGACGCGTGCGACGCTCCCGGTGTCGTGGCGCAGCTCGCGACCTGCGACGCCGCGCCCGGGGTCGCCGACGTCGCCTGCGTGCGGATGAACGCCGCGGGCCCGACCGACATGGCGATCGTCGAGCGCGACGGCATCCCGCGGCTCCGCTTCCGCTTTCCGGACACCGATCTCTTCCTCGACGGCAGCGCCGACGATCGGACGCTCGCCGGCCCCGCGACGATCGCGGTGGGCCCGAAGAGCGCTCCGACGCTCCCCTGCGGGCTCGCCGCCGCCACCTGCCGGGCGGAGGCGGCGAGCCTCGGCCTCGTCGCCTGCGTCGACGACCTCTACGCCCGCGACGGCACCTGCGCTTCGCACCCCGACCCGACGTTCGCCAACTTCACGGCGCTGCCGCCGCCGAGCGACTACCGGGCGACCTGCTACACCGAGTCCCCGCCCTGCGCGGCGGTCGCGGACGAGGCGCGCCTCACGGTGGACCGCGGCGGCAACCTGCTCGTGCCGGTCTACTGGCAGGGCGTCATCGTGAAGGACGGCGACCAGCCGGTGCCGCGCCTGCTGCGCGCGACGATCGAGCCGCCCGTGCCGGTCACGATCCCGAGCAACGTCTTCCTGAGCTCGCTCACGACCGAGGGTCAGCGCCTGCCGCCGATCTTCGAGCCGCAGACCGATCCGTCGGCCGGGGCGACCACCGCCCTCGAGTTCTTCGGCTCCGTCGACGTGCGCCAGACGGTGCTGCGCATCGCGCAGCGCCGCGGTGTCTGCCAGGGCGGTGTCGAGGACGGGCGCGACTGCAACGGCGCGCTCGACTGCAACGGATCGACCTGCGCCGATGTCTGCGTCGGCGGCGCCAACGACCGCTCGCCTTGCGGCGACGACGGCGACTGTCCGGGCGGCCGCTGCGGCGCGCTCTACGACGCGAGCGCGTTCGCGATGCTCGCCGACGACGGCGGCGCCGTGATCCTGCCGCGCTCGGCGCCGAGCGGCGTCGAGGGCGTCTGCGAGCAGCCCGACCACGCGGTCTGCGCGAGCGACGCGCAGTGCCCCGCGAGCGGCGACGCGTGCGTACTCTACGCGCTCGAGGCGCAGAACGCGGTCTCGCTCGACAGCCTCGAATCGAAGACCGACGAGATGTTCGTCCTGACCGGCGCCGAGGCCGTGGACGGCGTCGACCGCAACGGCGACGCCGACGCGATCGACTTCGTCGTCACCCTGCGCGACCGCGCGACCGGCGAGATCTACACGCTCGGTGCGCCGTCCGGCTTCGCGGCCGACGGCGCGCCGCTTGCGACCTGCGGCATCGCGGGCCCGCCGCCCGAGAGCCGCGCCGTCTTCACGCTGCCGCAGCAGGGATTCCAGCTGCCGGCGATCGCGTTCGAGCGTGACGTCGCGGCCTTCCTCGAGAACGAAGCCGCCGAGAACCAGTGCGACGAGAACGGCGACGGCGACCGCGCCGACGCGATCCTGCGGGTCTTCTCGCTCGCGCTCGGCGAGCTGACGGCGGGCGTCGCACCGCCGCGCGCCGTCGATCCGACGCCGCTCGTCGACGGCCAGCCGATCGCGATCTCGAACGGCCGGGTCTTCTTCCGGACCTCCGAAGCCGCGTCCGGCGCGATGGTGACGAGCCTCGTCAGCATCGACGCCGAGACCGGCGAGGAGGGCGCGCAAGCGTCGCGGCCGGGGGCTGACCTCGCGCGCGACGGCAGCATCGTCGCCTTCGTCAACGACGGCCCGATCGCCGGCGCCGCCAACGACCTGAACGGAGCGCCCGACGTCTTCGTGCGCGACCGCGGCGCCGGCACGACCGAGCTCGTGAGCCGGCCCGCGAGCGGCGGCCTCTCGAGCGGCTTCGGGGCCGTCGGCAAGGTCGCGGTCTCCGGCGACGGCCGCTTCGTCGCCTTCGCGAGCTACAACAACGACCTCGTGCCGGGCGACACCAACGCCTGCTCCGGCGAACAGCTCACCTGCGCCGACGTCTTCGTCGTCGACCGCTGCCGCGTAGGCGGCCTGCCGATTGCCGGCTGTACGTGGACCATCGAGCGCGTGAGCGTCGGACCGGACGGCCTCCAGGCGAACGACGACTCGGGCTCGCCCGCGATCTCCGACGACGGCCGCTACGTCGCCTTCACGAGCCGCGCCGACGACCTGATCGGCGACGGGGCGGACGGCAACGGCCTCGTGGACGTGTTCGTTCGCGACCGCTGTCTGGCGAGCGGCGCTCCCGTGACCGGCTGCACGCCGGCGACCGAGCGGGTGAGCGTCACCTACGACGAGCAGGAGGCGTCCGGCCCGCCCGGGTGGCAGCCGCGCGTCGATCTCTCGGCCGACGGGCGCTTCGTCGCGTTCGACTTCCGCAGCGACAACCTGCCGTACGGATACAACACCGGCGCGCCGCAGGTGTTCGTGCGCGATCGCACCGCCGGCACGACCGAGCAGGTGGCGTACGCGCTCGGCGCGGAGGCGCCGTCGATCTCCTCCGACGGCCGTTTCGTCGCCTACCAGTACGTCGACTACGGCGGCCGCGCGCCGAGCGACGTCGCCGTGACGGACCGGACGAGCTTCACGATCGACGTCGCGAACACGCGTCCCGACGGCAGCCTGCCGCCTGGCGAGTCGTCGTACGAGCCGAGCGTCTCCGACGACGGCCGCTTCGTGCTCTTCCGCAGCGACTCGCCCGACCTCCTCGGCCCGGGCGTCGACACCAACGACGAGACGGACCTCTTCGTGCGCGACCGCGTGCTCGCGACGACCGAGCGCGCGACCGTGTCGACGCGGGGCGCGCAGGCGGCGGGCCACGGCGGCTTGTGGGGCGCGCTCTCGCCCGACGGCACGCGCGTCCTCATGGTGAGCGCCGCGGCGAACCTCCTCGACGACGGCCAGGACACGAACGACGTCGCGGACGTCTTCGTGCGCGAGCCGATCGCCGGCCGCCGGCCGGTCGACCTCTTTCCCGACGGCCGACTCGACGACTCGGTGCTCGAGGTGCTGGCCGTGCCGGGCCGCGCGCGCGGCCCCTCCGATCCGATCACGACGCTCTGCCCGGCGACCGGGGTGACGAGCGCCTTCGGCATGGCGGCGTTCCTCCGTCCGGAGGCGGCGGCGGGGACGACGCTCTGTCCCGGCGGGTCGCTGAACGTGGACGACACCGACGTCGCGGACGAAGTCGTGCACCTGTGGCCGGGCTCCGGCGCCCCGCAGAACCTGGCGCGCGCCGGGACCGCGGTCGCGCTCTCAGAGACCCACGTCGCTGCGATCGTGCCCGAGGCCGGGCAGGGCGACGGCGGCGCCGACCTCGACGGCGACCAGGACGTCGCCGACGGCGTCGCCATGGTCTACTCGATCGCCGCCGGCGCGTGGACGAATGTTGGCCAGGCGGCGAGCCGGATTCGCTTCTGCGGCGCGGTGCTCGCCCTGCTGACGCCCGAGGCCGGGCAGAACGCCGATCTCGACGGCGACCTCGACCTGATCGACACCGTGCTCCAGCTTTACGTGCCGGCGACCGGCACGCTGATCAATACCGGGCACCCGGCCGACGAGATCGTCTGCAACGACCAGATCGTCGCCTTCCGCACCTCCGAGATCGCGTACGGCAATCGCGACCTCCAGGGCGGCAACCAGGGCGGCAGCGAGCCGCCGACCCCGGCGACGAGCGTGATGCACGGCTACGTGATCGGCCGGCCCGAGTGCCTGGTCGGCGGCGCGCCCGCCGAGTGCCTCCGCAACAGCCTGCAGGCGGCGATTCCGTGCACCGAGGAGGCCTGCGATCCGCGCGCACCCTACAAGGTGAAGGACTGCTCCGTGAAGTTCCTCACCAGCGAGTGCGAGCAGCGCGGCAACGTCGAGGGGTCGTTCTGCGAGTTCGACGGCTCCGACCTGAACGGCGACACGCCGCCCGACGCCGGCGACATCGTGATCCAGCTCTTCGACGTCTGCACCGGCGAGGTCACCGTCGTCGGGACGTTCGACGGCGGCGATCCCTTCCAGTCCGGCGGGGAGGGCGGCGACGGCGAGACGATCTACGTCGCCACGGGGCGCTGCATCGAGGATCTCGGCATCGGCTGCGAGACGGACGCCGAATGCCCGACGGGCGCATTCTGCGAGGCGCAGACCTGCCAGCGCGACCATCGGCCGTGCGTCGCCGACCTCGACTGCCCGCCGAACGTGCCGTGCGTCACCGACGCGCGCGGCAAGATCGTGGCCGCGAGCCCGGACACCGACGACGACGGCGTGCCCGATCATCTCGACGGCTGTCCCGACACCTACGATCCGGCTCAGCGCGACACCGACGGCGATCTCGCCGGCGACGCGTGCGACCTCGACTGCCCGCAGTGCCCGGTGCCGACGGCGACGCCGACCGGCGGCGGTGGCGCGACGCCGACCTTCACGCCGCCGCCTCCGACCGCGACCGTCGGGCCGACCTCCACCATCGAGGCCACCCCCACGGCCCTGCCGACGCCGAGCGCTCTCGATCGCTTCCATTGCTACGGCGTGCGCGCGCCCGGCGGCGCGCCCGGCGCGACGGTCACGCTCGTCGACCGCTTCGGCGCGACGCAGATCGGGGTCGCCGACCCGCGCCGCGTTTGCAACCCGGCGAACGTCGACGGCCAGGATCCGAGCGCGCCGACGCACCCGGGGCATCTCCTCGGCTATCGCATCCGGCGCAGCGGCCGGATCGCGCCGCTGCCGCGGCGCCAGGAGATCACGAACCAGTTCGGCACCATCACGGTGGATCTCGTGCGGCCGGAGCTCCTGCTCGTGCCGAGCGCGAAGAGCCTGACGGGCCCGCCGCCACCGTTGAATCCGGTGACGCTCGATCACTTCCAGTGCTACCGCGTGACGCGCGCGCGGACGCGCGTGAAGGGCATCCCGGTCGTCGATCAGCTCGGCTCCCTGCACGTCGACGTCAAGCGTCCGCGCCGGCTCTGCGTGCCGGTCGACAAGAACGGCGAGACGCCCGGCGCCGAGCAGCACGCGGGCGTCCTCGCGTGCTACGACTCGCGGGTCGCGAACGCGTCCCTGCCGTTCGAAGGACCGCGCGAGCTCTTCGTGGCGAACCAGTTCGGCAGCGTGACTCTCGACCGGCTGCGTCCGGCGGAGCTCTGCGTACCGTCGACGCTGCCTTGAGGGAGGGGTCCATCCCCGCGGCCCACGCGTGAGCGGCGGGAGCGTCCTCCATCGCGACGACGGCCGGGCGCGCCAAGGTGCGCCCGGCCGTTTCCGTGTGCGCCGAAGCGCGACGTCCGGACCGGCGGCGACGCGAGGACTTCAGCGCGGGGCGCGGCCGCGCGCGAGGGCGCAGCCGAGGAGCGCGGCCACGGCGCAGGCGACGCCGAAGACGTCGCCCGCCCGCGCGTAGGGCGACGGCGCGGTCGCCGGGACGATCGTGGTCCGCAGCGTTGCGCGCGCGAGCGCGTCGGTGTGCGCGACGACGCGGCCCCACGGATCGACCACGCCCGACGGCCCCGAGTCCGACACGCGCACGAGGAAGCGCCGCTGCTCGACCGCCCGCATCGCGGCGATGTCGAACTGCTGCCACGCGAAGCCCGCGTCCGGCACCCAGCTGTCGTTCGACGGATTCAGGAGGTAGGCCGCGCCCGCGGCGGCGCGGGCCGCGGCGACGTGGGGCAGGAAGGCCTCGTTGCAGACGAGCAGGCCGGCGGCGCCGGCGCGCGTCGGGAGCGGCGGCGTCGGCGCGCCCGGCGTGAACTCGCGGACCCGGCCGAAGCGCCGGCGCGCGGTGTCGAAGGGCAGCGGGAAGTACTCCATGAACGGCAGGAGCCACTGCTTGTCGTAGCGCGCGCCGAGCGCGCCGTCGGGTCCGATCCGGTAGACGCTGTTGGCGTAGGGCGGTCCGCCCGCCGGTGCGCCGGCGCGGAGCGCGCCGAAGACGAGCTCGACGTCGTGGACGGCGGCGAGCGCGGCGAGGGCGCGGTGGTGGGCGTCCTCCTGTTCGACGAAGGACGTGAGCGCGGCCTCGGGCCAGAACACGATCGCCGGCCGGTCGGCGGCGAGGAGCTCGCGCGTGAGGCGCTGGTAGGCCTCGAGCGTGCGTGCCGGGCCCTCGGCGCTCCAGCGGACGGAGGGGTCGAGGTTGCCCTGGACGATCGCGACCGGCGTCGACGCGGCGCCGGACGGCACGCTCCCCACCGCGAGAGCGCCGCAGCCGACGGCGCCTGCGACGACCGCGCCCGCCGCGAGCGCGCCGCGCCGGGCGCGCCGGTCGCCGGGCGCCGCGACGAGCTCTGCGAGCGCGGCGTTCGCGGTCGCGACGAGGAACGACACGCCGTACACGCCGGCGAGGGCGGCGATCTGTACGACCGGCGGCAGGCCCGCCTGCGAATAGCCGAGCGTCGCCCACGGCGAGTTGCCGACGTAGCCGAGCGCGCCGTTCAGGAGCCGCCCGCGCGCCAGCTCGGCCGCGGCCCACGCGGCGCCGGCGAGGAGCGGGGCCGCGGCGCCGAGGCGCGCGAGCGGGCCGTAGGCGAGGGCGAACGCGGCATAGTAGGGGGTGGCCATGCCGAGCGTCACGACGAGGAAGATCGCGACGCCGACCAGGAGCGGCTGGTCGAAGTAGCTCGCGACCGCGGGCGCCATCCACGTGCCGACGCTCCAGCCCGAGACCAGCGTCCACAGGACGCCGAGCCCGAGCCGGCGCCCCAGGGGGGCGTGCCGGAGCGCCGCGAAGAACGGCACGAGCGCGATCCACGCGAGCGCCCGCAGCCGGAGCGGCGGAAACGCCAGCGCGTAGAGGACTCCCGAGACGGCCGTCGCGGCGAACGCCGCCACGAGCCGCGTCACTCGCGCACCGCCGTCTCGACGACGGTGCCCGCGGGCTCCAGCCGCGCGAGGTCGTTCCGGAGGCCGAGCGCCTCGAACGTCGCGCGGGCGCGCTCGCGGCAGCCGTCGGCGTCGAGGTCGCGGAAGCGGTCGCGCGTGTCCGCCAGCAGGCGTGCGACGTCGGCCCACGCGCGCGCGGTCTCGGGGCGGGCGCCGAGCGCTTCGCCGCACGCGATCGCGCGCTCGAAGGCGCGGAGCGCGCGCCGCCGATGGCCGAAGAGCGCCTGGGCGCGCGCCGCGAGCCGCAGCATCTCGGTGCGACGGAACCCGACGCGCGTCGCGCTCCGGAGCGCGGGGCCCATACTCTTGCGGGCGCGGCGGCGCCAGTGGTCCTCGGCCTGCCGGTCGCCGGCGCGCTTAGCCGCTTCGAGGCGCGCGAGGTCCAGGAGGAGCCGCGAGCGGTGGTAGGCGCTGCCGTGGAAGGGCGGCACGGGCGAGAGGCGGGTCACGATCCCGGCGGCGTGGCCGAGCGTCGCCTCGGCGGCGTCGAGCTCGCCGAGCGCGGTCTCGGCCTTGGCGCGCGCGCCGAGCGCCAGGACGTGCAGCAGATCCTCGGGGTTCTCGTCGTAATACGCGTTCGCGGCGTCGACGCCCCTCGTCCAATCCGACTCCTGGAGCGGCAGCAGCGAGTGCAGGTAGTAGAAGTTCGTCTTCGCGAGGTCGTACTGGAACTGGTCCCAGATGCGGTCGATCTCGGCGATGCAGACATGGGCGCCGGCGAGATCGCCCTGCTGGATGCGCTTCTCGCCGAGGAGGCCGAGGTAGGTCGTCGGGCCCCAGAGCTGGCCGTTGCGCACGCTCTCCGCGATGCGCTCCGGAGCGATCTCGTGCTCGGCCGACCAATTCCCCTGCAGCGCGCGGAACGCGAAGTGCATGGCGCGCTCGTAGATCCACTCGTCGACGTCCTCGGGCGGCACGAGCGCGTGGGCGCGCTCGGAGAGGCGGCGCGCGACGTCGAAGGAGATGCCGCCGAACGCGAAGAGCGCGGCGGCGCCGGCGTAGAACTTCCCCGCTCCCGGCACCGTCCGCGGATCGATGCGCTGGAAGAAGGCGAGGGTGTCCATGCTGTCGAAGAGGTGGCGGGTCGGCTGCGTGGTGACGGTGGCCTCGGCGCGCGCGTAGCGGAGGTCCATGATCTCGCGCTGGCGCGCCGTCGCCGGCGGGAGGCGGCCGCCGAAGCTCGGCCCGTAGAGGCGCGCCAGCACCGCGGCGAGGTTGCGCGCGAAGTGGAGACCGAGCCGCCACGAGCCTTCGACGACGCGATCGCCGAGGAGGCGGAGCGCCAGGTTGAAGTGCTCGATCGCGTCGAGGAAGCGCCCCCGGTAGTAGAGCGCCTCGGCGATGTTCCGCTCGAGGAGCGCGCGCTTCACGGGGTCGCCGCCGTCGCGATGGATCTCGAGGTAGAGCTTCGACGCCTCCTCGAAGAAGTGCAGCGCCTCGCTCGGTGCGGCGGCGCGCGCGGCCTCGGCGCCGGCGCGGAAGAGGTACTCCTCGGCGCGCTCCGGCACGCCGCCCTTGCCGTAGTGGTACGCGAGCATCCCGGAGTATCCGGGCACGTCCTCCGGGAAGACCCGTTCGAGCGTCTCGGCGACCTTGCGGTGCACGACCTCGCGGCGCGCCAGGAGCAGGCTCTCGTAGGTCACCTCCTGGATCAGCGGGTGCTTGAAGTCGTACTCGGCGTTTCGCTGCGACTCGGATCGCACCAGGAACTCGGCGGCGAGGAGGGCGTCGATGTCCTCGGCGATCGTCGCCATGTTCTCGACGACGCCGCTCAGCACCTCCGTGTGGAAGCTCGCGCCGATGACGGCCGCGGTCTGGAGGAGCTGGCGCTTCGCGACGTCGAGCGAGTCGACGCGCGCCATCACGACCTCGTGGATGGTGTCGGGGATGGTGACCGAGGCGATCTTGACGGTCGCGCGGAAGCGGCCGTCCACCTGCTCGACGGCGCCCTCGTCGACGAGGCTCCGCACCACCTCCTCGATGAAGAAGGGGTTGCCGTGGGCCTTCTCCTCGATGCGCTGGCGGACGTCGCGTGGCAGGTCGCCCTGGCGGAAGAGGTGGTTCAACATGGTGCGCGCCGCCGAGGCGTCGAGCGGCGCGAGCTCGAGCTCGAAGGTGCGGTCGGCATGCTCGGCGCGCGCCCGTGCGCGGAGGCGCTCGGACGTGCTCGGGGCGCCCGGCCGGCAGAGGTTCAGGAAGAGGATCGGCGCCTCCTCGCAGAGCCGCAGGACCGACTCGAGGAGCTCGATCGAGGAGAGGTCGGCCCAGTGCAGGTCGTCCATGACGGCGACGAGGGGCCGGTCACGGCTCGCGGCGCGCAGGAGCTGGGTCACGCTCCGGAGGGTCAGCTTCTCCATCGCGTCGCCGTGGAGGTCGGCGACGCGCGTGCGGCGCGCCTCGTCGAGCGGCAGGGCGAGGAGCGCGGCGAGAAACGGCAGCACCTCTTCCGCCTCGCCCGGCATCACGCCCGCGACGAGCGCCTCGAGCTTCGCGAGCGCGCTCGCGTCGTCGTCGCTCTCCTCGATGCCGACGAGCGAGCGGCAGAGGTCGACGACCGCGTGGTAGGCGAGGTGGCGGCCGGTCGCGACCGAGCGCCCCTCGCACCAGGTGACGCCCTCGGCCTCGGGGCTCGTCGCCGCCTCGCGGAGCAGGCGCGACTTCCCGAGCCCGGCGGCCGCGACGATCGTGCCTATGCCGCCGTGGCCGGCCGCCAGACGCGCCACGGCGTCGCGCAACGTCCCGAGCTCGCGCTCGCGGCCGACGAGCGGCGAGAACACGCGCCGCTCGGCGCCGATCCGCGCGCGGTGCAGTCGCTCCTGGTCCGACACGAGCTCGAAGACGCGCAGCGGGGCGCCGCCGCCCTTGCGCGCCGCGGGCGGCAGCTCGCGGTACTCGAAGACCTCGCGCGTCGCCTTCCACATCTCGGCGCCGACGAAGACGCGGCCCGCCGGCGCGAGGTCCTTGAGCTCGTCGGCGACGTTCACGGGATCGCCCATGACGGCGAACTCGCGGATCAGCGCGCCCGCGACGTCGCCGCCGATGCCGAGCCCGGTGTTGATGCCGATGTGGACGTCGAGGTGCGCGTGGCTCCCGAGATCCGGGTCGAGCGACAGCCGCTCGTTGTAGGCGCGCACCTGGCGGCGCATCTCGATCGCCGCGTTCACGGCCGCGCGCGGCGCGTCCTCGAGCGTCTCGGGGAAGCCGAAGAGCGCCATCACGCAGTCGCCGATCAGCTTCTCGACGGTCCCGCCGTGCTTGCGCGCGACCTCGTCGAGGACCTGCAGGCAGCCGACCACGATCGGGAACGCCTGCACGGTGCCGGCGCGCTCGGTGAGGCTGGTGAAGCCGGTGATGTCGGCGAAGAGGACGGTCGCGCGGCGCCGCTCGGTGTCACCCGGCCGGCGGCTGCCCGCGGTGGCGCGCTCGCGCTCGGCGCGGAGCGCGGGCTCGAAATAGACGCCGCGGACGAGCCGGCCGGGGTGTCCCTCGCCGTGCGCCAGCACGAGGGCGCGCGAGTCCTCGGAGAGCGGCGCGTCGCCGACCGCGTCGACCAGGAGGACGCTGTCCTCGCGCGAGAGCGGACCGAGACGGATCTCGTCGACGACCGTCGGTCCGAGGCCGCTCAGCATCGACGCGACCATCTCGTCGGTCTCCGGACGGGTCGCGACCAGGAACAGCACGGGATGCCCCGCGAGGCGGCTCGCGACCTGCGGCAGCAGCCGGAGCGACGCGGGGTCGGCGCGGTGCACCTCGTCGAGCAGGACCGTGACCGGCCGGTCGCGGCTCCGGCGCTCGAGCGTGGCCGCGACGTCGGCCGCGAGCTCGTCGACGGTGCGGGCGGCGCCGGCGAGCGCGTCCTCGCCGGCACACGCGACGAGCAGCGAGGCGAGCAGGCGGGCCTCGCCGTGGTCGGCGCCGATGCTGCCCGCCGCGTAGACGCAGTCGACGCGCGCCGCTTGCGGCAGCGTCTCCGCCTCGAGCATCAGGCGCGACGTGCCGATGCCGTGCTCGCCGATCACGAGCACGGTGCCGCCCGTTCCCTCCGCGAGGCGCTCGAGGTGCGCGCCGAGCCGCGCCAGCTCGTCGGTGCGGCCGACGAACGGTACGTGCGAGCCCGTCGTCGTGCGGGTGCGCACGCGCGCGCCGACGAGCTCGAAGATCGGCACCTCGACCTGCTTGCCCTTGAGCGCGAACGTGCCGAGCGGCCGGTACTCGAAGGCGTCGCGACTCTCGGCCTCGGTCTCCGGGCCGACGTAGACGTGGCCGTACGGCGCCTTCGCCTTCAAGCGCGCCGCGACGTTCACCGCGTCGCCGAGGATGTTGAACTCGCGGGCGACCCGGCCGCGCACGTCGCCCGCGACGAGCTCGCCCGTGTTGATGCCGATCACGAGCCGGAGCGGGACGTCGAGGCTCGCGTTGTAGGCGCGGAGCTCGTCGCGCATCTCGACGGCCGCCGCCGCCGCGGCCGCCGCCGGGTTCGGGATGGGCGCCGGGTAGCCGAACATCGCGAGCAGGCAGTCGGAGAGGAACTTGTCGACGGCGCCACCGTGGCGGCGCGCGACTTCGTCGACGATGCGGACCGCGCCGGTGACCGCGAAGTACGCCCGCTCCGCGCCCATCGTCTCGGCGATGTCGGTGAAGCCGACGACGTCGGCGAAGAGCACCGTGGCGCGCGCGAGCCGTGCGGGCGGAGGGCGAGCGCTGTCGGCGGGCGGAGCGCTGCCGGGACCGCGGGCTGATGGTTCGTCTGGCACGGTGGAGGGTCGCGGCGCGGGAGGCTACGTCGCGTCGGCCGGGCCGGCAAGCCGTCCGCTCAGGGCAGGTAGTAGACCGGGTTCGGCAGCTTGAAGGTGCGCTCCGCGTGGCCGCCGTCGAGATCGCTCTGCTGGTCGCCGAGGCTGAGGACGATCGTGTAGCCGGCGTCGACGAGGCGTTTGCGCTCCGGCGCCTTGAAGTCGACGCCGCTCCGGAAGCGGCGGTCGGAGGGCAGCATGATGACGCGGTCCCAGTCGAAGCCCTGCTCGCGGAGGTTGCGCTCGGTGACCTCGCGGACCTCGGTCGGCCGTCCGGTGAGGAAGAAGACGGCGACGCCGAGCACGCGCGCGCGCTCGACCAGGCGCAGCGTCGGCGCGATGGCGACGCCACCCGCCATCGCTTGCCAGGCGTGGATGCCGCACGGCCCGCGCTCGACGTCGCAGGGGCCGTTGGTGATGCGCGCCCAGCCGTTCACGCGGTAGGCGCGCCAGTTCGAGAGCGCGGTCTCGTCGATGTCGAGGACGATCGCGGGTTTCCGCACCTCGGGCGCGCGCCGGTCGAGCCAGGCCGCCGCCTGGGCGACGACGCGGGCGACCTCGGCGTCGTAGCGGCCGGAGTCGATGTAGTCGGCGATGCGGCGCTGCGTGTCGTAGAGCGCCGGCACCGGCGCCGGACGGGCGTCCGCGGCGGGGCGCGCGGGTCGTCGCGCGGGTGCGCAGCCGACGGTCGCGGCGGCGAGGAGGAGGACGCCGATCGCGGCCCGGCGCCGCGTGCGCCTCGCGCCCGCCTCGGCCGCATCGAGGCGGGCGCGGGGGCGGGCGTTCGGATGCGTGCCGCTCACCGCGCGGCCGCCGCGAGCTTCGCGTAGCCGTCGAGGATCGGCAGCACCTCGTCGCGCGGCTTCGGCGGCACCCAGAGGTTCACGCGTGCGACGCCGGCCGCCGCGAACGTCCGCATCACCTCGGGGTCGGCCGGCGCGCCGAACACCGACACGGGATAATCCTCGGGGCGCTTGCCGGCGGCGCGCGCGCGCTCGGCCAGATCCTTCATGCCCGAGAGGATCCGGGCGGGGTCGAAGCCGATCGGAATCCAGCCGTCGCAGAAGTCGACGACGCGCTGGCGTGCTTTCGGCGTGTCGCCGCCCATGAGGATCGGCGGGTGCGGCTTCTGGACCGGCTTCGGCCACGACCAGATGGGATCGAAGCGCACGAACTCGCCGTGGAACGCGGCCTCGTCCTTCGTCCAGATCTCCTTCATCGCGAGCACCCGCTCGCGCAGCAGCTTCCAGCGCGTCGCGAAGACGGTGCCGTGATTCTCCATCTCCTCGGCGTTCCAGCCGCCGCCGATACCGAAGAGGAGCCGCCCGTTCGACAAGAAGTCGACACTCGCGACTTCCTTCGCGGTGGTGATCGGGTCGCGCTCGACGACGAGGCAGATGCCGGCGCCGACCTTGATCGTCGTGGTGACGGCGGCGGCCGCCGTGAGCGTCACGAAGAGGTCGTGCGTGCGCGCGTACTCCTTCGGGAGCTCGCCGCCGCCGGGATACGGGCTTCGCCGGCTCGTCGGGATGTGGGTGTGCTCGGGGAAGAAGACGGACTCGAAGCCGCGCGTCTCCGCCTCGACCGCCAGCTCGTCGGGGCGGATCGCGTCGTCGGTGGCGAACATCAGGATACCGAAATGCATGGGTTCAACCCTCCTCTGGCGCGCCTCGGCGCGAACGCGTCGTTGACGTCGGATCTCATACCCGCGCGATACCCGCCGACCTGCGCCGCTGCCGGCCGAGCGCGCTGAAGAGCAAGACGCCGATCAGGCTGGCGGTCAGCCCCGGCGCCACGAGCAGCAGCATGCCCCAGTCGAAGGTCACGGCGCCGGTCTCGGGATCGACCTGGAAACAGCGAAAGCGAATCTCTCCGTCGGGCATGGCGGCATAGGGAACGAAGACGCCCCGGATCTCGTAGATGAGGTCTCTCATCCTGGACGGAGCCACCGCGGTGCCGAGCAGAACCTGCACGATGCGACCGTCCCGGATACCCACGACCATGGAAGGGTGGTCGAACTGCGTCGGGTCGTTCGCGTCCCGCTCGCGCCAGAAGCCCACCGCGTCCATGAGCCTCGCCATGCTCGCCGGATCCGACACGCCGAAGAACCAGCCGCGCTTGTCCGCGAGACCCAGGCCCCTCGCCATCTTCGCCACGTCCTCCAGCGTGTCCTCGGGATCGAAGCTCAAGGCCACCACGTCGTACGCGTCCGCGCCACCGGTCTCGGTGACGGCGGCGTCCAGGTTGCGCAGGAACAGGCCGCAGGTCCTCGTGCAGTGACTGTAGAACAGCGCCAGCACGAGAGGCTTCCGCTCCCAGAGCGACGCCAGCCGCTCGGCGTCGCGCCCGAGCAGGGTGAGCGGGACGTCGGGAACGGCCCGGTAGAGGTTCTTCGCCTCCTGCCGGAGCACCTCGGTCGCATGTGACGGGATCCCTCCCAGAAGGAGAAGCCCCAGGACCGACGTGCCGATGGAGAACCTAGCCGTCACTCGAGGCTCGGAACCAGCGCCGGAGGGCCGAGGCCGTGAAGACGACGAGTCCGAGGAGGAACAACGCGGCGAACATGACGCCGACGGCCGAGTCGGTGGCTCCGTGCGCCACCTCGGCGGGATAGGTCGCGAAACGCCTCGGCACCGAGTTGGCTCCGGAGAGGTAGAACGTGGCCAGAAAGCCGTAACCTCCGATCACGAACAGCCCCAGGGTAAGGATGCGCACCAATCCGCTCTCCGGGATCCGCGTGTGCTCCTGCACGTAGTGGTAGAAATACCCCAGCACCATGAGCACCAGGCCTTCCAGCATGTAGGTGTGGAAGTGCGCTGGCACCCACAGCGTGTTGTGGAACTTCGCGTTGACGGCGATGGTCGAGTCGATGACGGCTCCCACCCCACCGATCGCCCAGCCCATCAGCGCCAGGAAGAACATTCCCGACGCCAGCGTCCACCGCATCTTCGCGTGGAACACCAGGGTCAAGGCGCCGAAGATGGTCACCACCGCCGGGGGCAGCGAGCTCGCGTACGATGCGATCTGTCCGAGGTACTGCAGGCTCGTGGGCTGCACGAAGTCCATGTACAGGTGGTGGGCGTAGGCCATGAGCACGATGGCCAGGACGCTGTTCCAGGAGATGGCGACGATCTTGTTGGCCTTCCACGGGCGCCCCGCGTACTCGGGCAGCACGTCGTAGATGACGGCCACGCCGAGGTAGAGGCTCAGGTTCACCAGCACGTGACCGAAGAAGAAGGTGAGGTTCTTCATCAGCAGCGCGTCGCTGCGAATGCCGAAGAGCAGCTCCACGAAGAAGAACACCAGGACGACGACGCCGGCGAGCAGGGACGCCACGGCGGCCAGCAGGCTCACCGTGGTGATGATGACGGCCGGAGGCACGTCCGGCTCCGTCGCGCCGCCGATGTAGTGCCAGCCGAGGGCGTGGGACAAGGAGTACTTGCGGGCGATGCCGACCAGGAGCCCCAGGCTCCACACCAGCCAGGCGGCGCCCATCACCGTCATCGCGAGCAGGAAGGTGGTCGCCGACCAGATCGGCCAGGTGCCCTTGAACGGCAGCGGATACAAGAAGTACCAGCCCGACGCGAACTTTCCCCCCAGCACGCAGACGAGGAGCAGCACCACGCCCGCGACCGTGCCGCCCATGGCGACGTAGGAGAGCCCGTCGTTGGACCCGGTGTACCTGGCGATCACCCGCTCGGCGCAGGCCATGGCTCCGACGTACCAGACGCCCACCATGCCGACCCCGTGCAGGGTCATGAACGGGTAGAACCACTCCTCGGCGTTCGCGAGGCCGTTGGCCTGCACCGCCCGCATGAAGATCCCGAGCAGGAGAAGGATCGGGAACAAGACGAGCACGATGGCCATCCACCCCAGGGTCACTTTTTTCATTTCATGCATGATCGTCGTTCCGAACCGTGAAGACCGTCTTCATCAAGTGGTGGGCCGCCCCGCAATATTCCATGCACAGCACCGAGTAGACGCCGGGCTCCGAGAACTTCACCCGCAGCCGGTTGGTGTATCCCGGCATGGCCTGCGTCTGCGCGTACACCGCGCCCTGCGGAGAGTAGATGCCGAATCCGTGGGTGGTGTCGAGGCTCGTGACCCTGAACTCCACGGTGGATCCGACCGGGAGCTCGAGGTTGCCGATCCGGCCGGCGGTCTGGAGATCCTGGGCGCTGGCGACCGGTTCCTGGGTGAAGACGAAGTTGAACTGCAGCGTCGTGACGTGGACCACCCGATCCGGCGTCCCCGCGGCGTCCGGGTAGGGCGTCGTGAAAAGCGTGGTGGCGAGGAGGCCGACGACGATCACGAGCCCGCTGATGAAGAACACCCGGCGAAGCTTGTAGGCCTTCTGCACGTCGACCGGCATCGGATTCCCGGTCGACCGAGCGACGTAGAGGAACACCAGAACGATGATCGCCGTGATGGCCAGGAACGCGATCGACGCCGTGTTCTGAACCGATCCCCGACCCTCGCCCGTCGGCGGTTCCGGATGCGCGATGCCCGTCGCCGCGGCCGGGAGCGCGGCCCCGGAGCCGCTCGCGAGAAACGCGATCACCGCGTCCGCCTGCTCGGCGTTCAATCCGAGATTGGGCATGGGAACCCGGCCGTACTCGTTCAGGAGACGAACGGCGATGGCATCCCCTTCGGCGATCATCTTGTCCGGCTCGCGAATCCAGCGGTTGAGCCAGGCGCTGTCCCTGGTCTTCGTCACGCCCTCGAGATCCGGACCGAGCCGCTTGCCCTCGCCGACGGTGTGACAGGCGGCGCAGCTTTGCTGGAATATCCTCTGGCCGTCGCTCGCATCCGCCCACACCGCGGGCGCGAGCAGCATCATCGAGATTCCGATCCACAGACTGGTGTGCCGCATGCGGGATGTTCCCCTCCTCCGAGATGATCGTCCGTTGAAGAAGTTCTTCGTCTGCACCGTTGTCGGTGCGGGTCCTCCCCTGCGCATGGTCGTCGGCACGGCGATCACCTGGAGCGGGGGCGGGATAGCCGACTGGGTTCCGTTCGTCGCGGGTTCGGACTCAGGCCCGGGCCGACACGAGGCCCGGCGCGGCCTCCGCCACGAGCGCTTCGCCGCGTTCCTCGATCTCGCGGATCACGCGCTCGAGGTGCCGGTCGAGGTGCTGCATGTACTCGTACAGTCCCTTGTGGACGATCGCGAACCCGAGAGCGTCGGCGAGGCGCGAGGGATTCTTCCAGAGCGTCGTGCCGAGCAGCGACAGCGTGAACCAGGCGCGGCGGGGGCTCGCGGCGACCACCGTGTCGCGCAGGATGCGGCCGAGGAGGAGCCACTCCTCCTGCCGCACCCGGAAGCCGTCGCCGACCTGGCGGCCGCGGTTCAGGATGAACTCGAGAGTGCGGCGGCGGAAGTTCCGGAAGTCGTAGAGATCGGCGATCAGGGCCCGGTAGCCCTTGTAGAGGTCGATCCGGCTCATCGTCTTCGGGAGGATGTTCGAGAAGACGAACTGGTCCCCGACCGATTCGGCCACCAGGCGGCCCTCTTTCGCCATGCGGTCGTGGAGCGGCGTTTTCGGCATCGCCTGCAGCATGCCCGTCATCGAGACGGGGATGCGCGCGTCCTGGATGAAGCGCAGCTGCTCCTCGAAGATCGACGCGTCGTCGTGGTCGAAGCCGACGATCATGCCCGCCTGCACCTGGATGCCGTACTCGTGGATCTTGCGGACGTTCTCGACGAGATCGCCGCGCATGTTCTGGGTCTTGTGGCTCTCGAGGAGCGACGCCCTGCGCGGGCTCTCGATGCCGATGAATATCGTCGTGAAGCGGGCGGCGCGCAGGAGGTCCAGCAGCTCCTCGTCCTGCGCCACGTTCAGCGACGCCTCGGTGTTGAAGTGCATCGGATGATCGTGGGCGGCACTCCAGTCGGCGATCGCGCGCAGCAGATCCTTCGCGAGCTTCTTGTTGCCGATGAAGTTGTCGTCGACGAGAAACACCTGGGTTGCGCCGAGGCGATGGCACTCCTCGATCTCCGCCATCACCTGCGGCACCGCCTTCACGCGCGGCCGGCGCCCGTAAACGACGATGATGTCGCAGAACTCGCAGTTGAAGGGGCAGCCGCGCGCGAACTGGATCGTCATCGCGTGGTAGCGGTCGACCTTCAGGAGATCGAAGCGGGGGGTCGGGGAGGCGGTGAGGTCCGGCTTCTCGCGCGGGCGGTACTCGGCGCGCCAGCGCCCGGCCTGGAAGTCGGCGAGGAACTGCGGCCAGGTCTCCTCGGCCTCGTCGACGAAGATCACGTCGCAGAGGCCGTGCAGCTCCTCGGGGCAGAGCGAGGCGTACGGTCCGCCGATCACGACGAAGCGGCCGCGCCGCCGGAACTCGCCCGCGATCTCCAGCATGCGTTGCTTGTGGACGATGTAGCCGGTGACGCCGACGATGTCGGCCTCGACGTCGAAGTCGATCTCCTCGACGTTCTCGTCGCACAGGCTGACCTCGTGCCCGGGGCCCGTCAGGCCCGCGACGGTCGGCATCGAGAGGTTCGGGAAGATGCAGCGCTTCCCGAGGCTCGGCAGGATGCGGTCGTACGTCCAAAAGCTCTCGGGATTCCGCGGGGTAACGAGATGGATCTTCACGGCGCCTCCCTATCCTCTACGACGCACGGGAGAATCGACTGCACGGCGCGGCACCCGCGGGGTCGGATCGAACCGGGCTCCTATCTGACGCGTCGGGTCGAGGGAGTCAATCGACGCCCCCGGAGCACCGTGCCCCCGACCCGCCCGGACTTCCGGCCGTATAGGCATCATCCCCGAGCGGATCGACTCGTCCGCTGCGCCCGCGTGTGCACGCCGCACTCGTCGGCCCGTCCGTCGAATCTGGCGTTCGTTGCGCCGGTAGATGGCGGCCATGTCCTCCTCGCTGCATGCGCGACGATCGGTGGCGTTCCCCCGGTGCTTGGACGGATCAGGCCCGCTCTGTGAACACGGGTGCGAACCCGCCGCCGGCGGTGCGGAAGTTCGTCGTCTGCCCCTGGTAGAGGCGCGCCGCGGTCAGCTGCACCGCGCCATCGTACACGTAGGCGCGGACGTCGAGCTTGAGGGGGACCTCGCGACCACCCACGCGCATCGTGCGCTCGCTCGGCGGGACGATCTCCTGGGCGACGTAGGGGCGCGCGAGGATCGCGTCCCACGTGCCGCGCGTGAGCTTGTCCCCGCGATACGCGGCCTTGCTGCCGTACCCATCGACGGGCTTGAAGAACCAACGCCGGCGGTCGCGCCAGAGCTCGTCGGCGTGAGCGGGGTCCACGACCATCGCGCGCGGCACGGCGGCCGCGAGCACCGCGATCGTCTCCTCGGGAATGCCCCAGCCGCGCAGGCGGTCGGCGTCCGCGAAGAGGGTCAGGTGCCGCTTGTCCGCGTAGCGGGCGTACGCGTGAGGGTTCGGCGTGACCACCACGTCGTCCGCTTCGTACCCCGCGCGGAGCGCCGCCGCCGCCGGTGTCGCGAACGTGAAATCGGTGAGGCGGTTGTAGACGAGGTCGATGCGCTGGTCGCCGGCGCGGAGCGCGCCCCGCTCATGGCGGAGCGTCGCGACGTCGGCGACGACGGCGTGGAGTCCGGCCCGCCGGAAGAGCTCCTGGAACAGCAGGAACTCGGGCTGCAGGTACTGGCCCTCGGGGTTTTCGTCGACGATAGCGATCGACGCCAACGGGACGTCGCCGCGCTGGCGTCGCCATTCGCCGCGGAACATCGCGAGAAAGACCTCCCCGAGTGCCGCCGGCGCCGTCGCGGCGCCGAGCACCTCCTCGACGTCGGGGCAACACGCTTGCTGCGCGGCGGCGAGCACGGCGTTCAGGAGGGCGCCGCCGGCGTTGGTGTTGATCTCGATGAGCGCGGGGCCGCTCCGGCCGAGGTGGAAATCGTAGCCGAGGAAGACGCCGCGCGGGCCGTGGTCGGCATGCGCGATCGGCGGCGCGAAGCTCCGCGCCCACTCCTGGAACGGCGCCGAGGCGATGACCTCCTCGAGCGCTGCGACGATGCGCGCGATGCGGTCCAGGTGAGCGCGCGCGAGAAACACCGGGCTCGACGAGAACAGGTGCGGGCGGTCGCGCAGGATGGCGTCGTAGACGCCCTGCGTGAGGCTGCTCGACTCGAGCGCGCTGCGGAGCTTGGCCTGGTCGACGGCGATGCAATGGCAGCTCTGGTTGAGCGCCTCCGCGAGCTCGATCGAGCGGGGGTTCACGTCCATGGCAGCCGTCCGCGCGTCGCCCAGTATGCCGGAGCCGCTTCCCCGAAGCTCGCGAGCGCTCCGACGGCGTCGGCCTCGAGCCCGAGTGCGGCGGCACGGACATGGCTCGCGAGCTGTGCCGTCGTCGCGGCGCCCGAGAGCGCGACGTCGACCTGCGGCTGCGCGAGCACCCACGCGAGGGCCAGGTCGGCGACGGTGGTGCGGGCCTCGGCCGCGATGCGCCGGAGCGCCGTGACGAGCTCGGCGTCCTGCGGCCGGTCGTTCAGCTCGGTGAGCCGGCCGTTCGCATGCACCTCCTTCGCGATGACGCCGAGGCCCTCGGCGCGCGCCGCGGCGAGGAGCGGCAGCAGCGACGGCTCCAGCACGTTCACCGTCGCCTGCACGACGTCGAACACGCGCTCGCCGTCGACGCGCGCCGCGAGCGCGCGCTCGAGCGCGCGGTCGGAGGTGGGGCCGCTCAGCGACAAGCCGAGGGCGCGGCACGCGCCGCTCCGCCGCGCTCCCACCAGCGCCGCGAGGAGCCGCGCGTCGTCGAGGCAGCCCGACTCCGCGGTGGCGCTGTGGATCTGGTAGAGGTCGAGCTGCGCGCCGAGGAGCGCGCACGTCTCGCCGAGCTGCTGCTCGAAGCGCGCGAGCGAGAGCTCCTTTTCCTCGTGGACGGCGGCGTCGACCGTCCACCCGGCCGTGTAGCGGTAGCCCCACTTGCTGCCGATCGTGACCGCGCCGGCGGGGAGGCCGCGCGCGCCGAGCCAGCGCGCCAGGAACTCCTCGGCGCGCCCGTAGCTGCGGGCGGCGTCGAAGTAGCGGATCCCGCCCGTCCACGCGGCGTTACAGAGCTCGGCCGAGCGCGCGGCGAGCGCCTCCGGCGTTCGCTCCCGCGGCAGATCGCGGGCGCGGCCGAGCGTGATGTAGCCGGGCCGGCCGACCGCGGCGAGCCCGAGCCCGAGCCGCGACACCCTGAGGCCGGTCTGTCCGAGCTGGCGGAGTTCGATCACTTCGCGGTCGCGAACGTGTTGCAGTCCGCGACGGTGCCGCGCTCCATGCCGCGCCGGAACCACTCGACGCGCTGCTGCGACGAGCCGTGCGTCCAGGTCTCGGGGTTCACCTGCGCGCCCGCCTGCTTCTGGATGCGGTCGTCGCCGACCGCGGCCGCGGCGCCGATGCCTTCCTCCACGTCGCCGCGCTCGAGGATGTCGCGCTGCCGGGTCGAGTGCGCCCAGACGCCGGCGAAGCAGTCGGCCTGGAGCTCGAGCAGGACGGAGAGCTGGTTGGCGGCGTCGGGCCGGCGCTGCTGCATCTCCCGCACGCGCTCGGAGAGACCGAGCACGTTCTGCACGTGGTGGCCGATCTCGTGCGCGATCACGTAGGCCTGCGCGAAGTCGCCGGGGGCGCCGAAGCGCTCGCGAAGCTCACGGTAGAACCCGAGATCGACGTAGACCTTCTCGTCGGCGGGACAATAGAAGGGGCCCATGGCCGACTCGGCGAAGCCGCAGCCCGAGCGCACGGTGTCGGTGAAGAGGACGAGCTTCGTCTTGCGGTAGTCGCGGCCGGCGACCGGGAACGTCTTCTCCCAGGTGCCCTGCACGTCGTCGAGCACGAACGAGACGAACTCGACGAGCTGCTCCTCGTCGGGCGACGCCTGGCGGGGTCCGACGCTCACCTGGCCGCCGCCCGGGCCGCCGCCGATGTCGATGGCGTCGCTGAAGAGCGAGAAGAGATTCTGTCCGGTCGCGAGGCTCAGGACGAGGAGCAGGATGGCCCCGCCGACGCCGATGCGGAGGCCGCCGCCGAGCATGGGACGGCCGCCGCCCGCGCCGCGTCGATCTTCGAGGTCATCGCTCCGGCCGCTCGGTGTCCACCGCATGGCCTGCGCTGGTAGCGCGGGACACGCGGGAGAGCAAGCTTCGGTTGCAGCTGGTTCGGTCGCTTGGTACGCACGGCCGATGTCCGCGCCGCTCGTCGCCTGTCTCGACCTCGAAGGTGTGCTCGTGCCCGAGATCTGGATCGGCGTCGCCGAGACGACCGGCATCGCGGAGCTTCGCCGAACGACCCGCGACGAGCCCGACTACGACCAGCTCATGCGCGGACGGCTCGCCATCCTCGAGCGCGAAGGGCTCGGCATCGCCGACATCCAGAAGGTGATCGCCGGCATGCGCCCGCTCGACGGGGCTCCCGCCTTCCTCGATTGGCTCCGCACGCGCGCGCAGGTCGTCATCCTTTCCGACACCTTCATGCAATTCGCGCAGCCGCTCATGGCGCAGCTCGGCTATCCGACGCTCTTCTGCAACGCGCTCGTGATCGACGGCGCCGGCCGCATCCGCGATTACACGCTCCGCATCGCCGACGGGAAGCGCAAGGCCGTCATGGCATTGAAGCTCCTGAACTTCCGCGTCGCGGCGGCGGGCGACTCCTACAACGACACGACGATGCTCGACGAGGCCGATCGCGGCATCCTCTTCCGCCCGCCCGACAACGTGATCCGCGACTTCCCGCAGTTCCCGGTCACGCGCACCTACGAGGAGCTGCGCGCGGCTTTCGAGGCCGCCGATCGCCAGACAGCCTGAGGAATCCCGCCATGCACTTCGACTACAGCGACAAGGTGAAGGCCCTGCAGCAGCGCGTCGGCGATTTCATGGAGAAGCACGTCTACCCGAGCGAGGAGACGGCGATGCGCCAGCTCGCCCAGGGCGATCGCTGGCAGCCGCTGCCCATCGTCGAGGAGCTGAAGGAGAAGGCGAGGGCCGCGGGGCTCTGGAACCTTTTCCTCCCGGAGAGCGAGCTCGGCGCCGGCCTCACCAACCTCGAGTACGCGCCGCTCGCCGAGATCATGGGGCGCTCGCCGATCGCGTCGGAGTCCTTCAACTGCTCGGCGCCCGACACCGGCAACATGGAGGTGCTCGTCCGCTACGGCACCGCCGAGCAGAAGAAGCGGTGGCTCGAGCCGCTCCTGCAGGGGAAGATCCGCTCGGCGTTCGCGATGACGGAGCCGGCGGTCGCCTCGTCCGACGCGACCAACATCGAGGCGAGGATCGTCCGCGACGGCGACGACTACGTGATCAACGGCCGCAAGTGGTGGACGTCGGGTGCCGGCGACCCACGCTGCAAGATCATGATCTTCATGGGCAAGACCGCGCCCGACAGCCCGGACCGCCATCGCCAGCAGTCGATGATCCTCGTGCCCATCGACACGCCGGGCGTGAAGGTCGAGCGCATGCTCTCGGTCTTCGGCTACGACGACGCGCCGCACGGCCACGCCGAGGTGTCGTTCGAGAGCGTGCGGGTGCCGGCGTCGAACATGCTCCTCGGCGAAGGGCGCGGTTTCGAGATCGCGCAGGGCCGGCTCGGGCCCGGGCGGATCCACCACTGCATGCGGACGATCGGTCTCGCCGAGCGCGCCCTCGAGCTCATGTGCAAGCGGCTCATGACACGCGTTGCGTTCGGGCAGGAGATCGTGCGCCACAACGTCTGGCAGCAGCGCATCGCCGACGCCCGCATCGACATCGAGCAATGCCGGCTCCTGACCCTCAAGGCGGCGTACATGATGGACACCGTCGGCAACAAGGTCGCGCGCGCCGAGATCGCGATGATCAAGGTCGCGGCGCCGCGCATGGCCCTCCGGGTGATCGACGACGCGATGCAGGCGTTCGGCGGCGCGGGGGTGTCGCAAGTGACCCCGCTCGCCGCGATGTGGGCGGGTGTCCGGACGCTGCGCTTCGCCGACGGGCCCGACGAGGTCCACAAGAACCAGATCGCGAAGCTCGAGCTGCGGAAGTACGTCTAGCCCGCGTCGGCGGCCGCCGGGGCTGCCGTACGGATCTCGGATCCGGTCTCCGAGCCTGCGCGAGACGGCGTTTTAGCGGGCGTGACGCAGCGCGCCTCGTGCTCCGCGGGCGTTCCGGGTAGGACCGCGTGCGACCGACGGCGGCGCCTCGCGCCGGCCGTACGACCGAGCGGGATGACGGACGCGAGATCCTCCGGTCCTTGTGGTCCGGTTCTTCGCGTTTCCAAAGGAGGGCTTCCCATGCGTCCACCGATCAGGATCGCCGCCGGCGGAGTCCTCGCGCTCCTGCTGTGCGCGGCGAGCGCCGCGCACGCGGAGCCCACGCGCTGCAAAGCCACCATCGTGCGCAATGCGGCGAAGTTCCTGCAGAGCACGGCGACGGCGCTCGCGAACTGCGAGCGCGACATCGTGCTCGGCCGACTGCCCTCGTCCACCGACTGCCGATCCGAGCCGCGCGCCGCGACGACGATCGCCAAAGCGGCCGACAGGATGCGCGCCAAGATCGCCGGCGCCTGCGGCGGCGTCGATCAGACCTGCGGTACGCCCGATGGCGACGACGCTCCCGGCGCGATCGGCTGGGGAGCGGTCTGTCCCAACTTCGAGAACGGCGCGTGTAGCATGACGATCGCGCATTGCGGCGACGTCGTGGACTGCCTCCAGTGCATCGAAGGCGCGGCCGTCGACCAGGCGGCGTCGCTCTTCTACGACGGGTTCACGCCGTCGGCGGCGAGCAGCGACGTGAACCGCTGCCAGCGCGAGATCGGACGGAGCGCCATCGCCTTCATGCGCAGCAAGGCGCAGGCGCTCGCGAATTGCTGGACGAGCGTCAACTTGGGACGAGCGACGGCGCCGTGTCCCGTACCGGGCGACGGCAAGGCCGCGAACGCGATCGCGAAGGCGGAGGCGCGGAAGCTCGCGAACATCTGTCATGCCTGCGGCGGCGGCGACGGCCGATGCGACGGCGTCGGCGACCTGACGGCGGCCGCGATCGGCTTCGCGCCGAGCTGTCCCGCGGTAACGGTGCCGGGCGGCGCCTCGTGCGCCGGCGGGATCGCGACGCTGCAGGACATCGTCGACTGCGTCGACTGCGTCGCCGAGTTCAAGGTGGACTGCGCCGATCGCGCGGCGGCGCCGTGGGGTGCCGGCTATCCCGGCGAGTGCAATCTCGGCATGCCCGCGACGACGCCGACCCGGACCTCGACTCCCGCCACGACGCCGACCCGCACGCCGACGCCGACAGGCGGCGCCGTGACGGCGACCCCGACCCGCACGGCGACGCCGACGCGCACACCGACGCCGACGCCGACATCCACGGTGATCATCATCGATCCGTGCGGCAACGGCGTCGTCGATGGCGGCGAGGATTGCGATCCGGCCGGCGGCGCCGCAACCTCGTGTCAGGCAGTCTCGAACACCAGCGCGGCCTTCACGTGCAACGCCTCGACGTGCCAGTGCGCCTGTCCGACCAAGGTCACCTTCGCCGGCGACCCGAACGATCCCGTGAGCATCCTCGATACGGGGTGGACGGGCATTTCGCACCGCGCGCCCATCATCAGCAACGGGCAGGTCACCCTCACGCTCGGCGGATGCGCGAGCATGAGCCGGCCGTGCGGCGTCTGCAGCGTGAGCGGACCGATCGAGAATCCGAACGCGAACGCCGGGCAGATCGCCAGCCGTCGCTGCACCGACGACACGTCGATCCAGTGCGCCAACAATACGCCCTGTACGGCCGGCGGCGGCACCTGCCAGTTCTTCTTCGGCGCGCCGCTGCCGCTCGCCGCCGGCGGCGTCACGACCTGCGTCGTGAACCAGTTCAACGGCGCCATCTCCGGGACGGCGAACATCGAGACCGGCGATGCGGTCACCACCGCGAACCTGACGGCGCGGGTGTACAACGGCATCGCGATCGACAACCCGTGCCCGCGCTGCGTCGGCGACGGCGCGTTCAACGACGGGACGGCCGGCGGCACCTGCGACGGCGGCGCGCGCGCCGGCCTCGCGTGCGACGCGAACGGCGACATCCCGAGCCGGTCGGACTTCGGGCGCACGAGCTTGGACTGTCCGCCGGCCGCGGCGGGCATCATCGCCACCCTGCCGATCGATCTGAGCAACAAGACCGACGTCGTCGCCAAGACGCTGACGACGAGCAGCCCGAACTGCACCGGCGCGGCCGGCAACAAGTGCCTCTGCGACACGTGCAACAACACGGCGGCGACCCCGTGCTCGACCAACGCGGATTGTGTGGCGGTCGGTGCCACGCAATGCGGCGGCCGCCGCTGTCTCGGCGGGACCAACAACGGCGCTCCGTGCACTACCGCCACGCAGTGCCCGGGTATGGGGACCGCCTGCGCCCGTCCCGGTGAGCCGACGAGACCGGCGGCGTGCCTCGACAACACCGCGGCGAACGGCAACCCCAACCGGGTGTTCGAATGCGTGGACGGCAACGCGGACGGCGAGGGCGAGTGCACCAACGGCCCGACCGATCAGAACTGCAGCCTCGCGTCCGGACACGCGCAGCGGGGGTGCCTCGGTGACGGCGACTGCGGCGGCGGCGGCGGGAGCTGTCAGGTGTTCCCGCGCGGGTGCTTCCTGACCGGCGGCGGCACCTTCCAGCCGGCCGGCACGATGGACGGAACGAACAGCCTTCTCGCCGTCGGCATGGCGGACGCACCGACGAACGACGTGTCGCAGCCGACGCTCGGCGCGGTCTTCTGCGTCGGTCCGACCGGCTCGTCGTCGATCAACAACGTCGCCGGCCTGCCGGGGCCCGGACGCGTGACGATCCGGGGGTCGGCGAGCGGTGCGCCCTGAAGCGGCGGGATGCGGGGACGCGCGGTGGCGACCTCGAGTCCCCGCGGTCGGCGCTCAGCCGTTCATGCCGATCGTGGCGCTCATCGGGTGCAGGCTCGCGGCGGCGCTCGGACGCGCGGCGACGCGCGCCTTCCACGCGGCGACGTTCGCGAGCGCGCCGTCGAGCGCCTGGCCGACGCTCGCCCCGAAGTCGAGCGCGCAATAGAGGATGACGTCCGCGATCGTGAAGCGGTCGCCGGCGACGAACCGCTTCCCCTTCAGCAGCTCGTCGAGCCAGGCGAGGTTGTCGCGGGCCGTCGCCTTCAGGCCGTCGGCGGCCTCGGGGAGGCAGCGCATGCGCGATCGAAAGAGGTCGAGGCCCTCGGCGAAGCGGAAGCCGTTGTAGAGAGGCTCGGTGATCTTGATCTCGACGCGGCGCTGCCACATGCGCGCCTCGGCGCGCTCCTCCGGCGTCCGACCGACGAGCGGTGGGTTCGGGTACTTCTCCTCGAGGTACTCGAAGATCGCGACCGTCTCGCCGAGGACGCGCCCGTCGTCGAGCTCGAGCGCCGGCACCTGGCCGCCGGGATTCTTGTCGGTGTAGGGCGCCTGCCGGTTCTCGCCGGCGAGGAGGTCGATCGTCACCTTCGGCAGGTCGACGCCCTTCTCGAGGAGGACCATGCGGAGCGCGCGCGGATTCGGACCGAACGAGTCGTAGACCTTCATGGCGAGGACCTCCGGACGGGTGGGTTTCCGCCGGCCGTTGTGCTCATATCGCGGCGGCCATGCAAGCACGGCGGCGCAGGTTCTGGGGCTGGGGATGGGAGGACGCGGGGCCGAGCGCGGAGCAGCAGGCGCGGATCGCGATGCTGCTCGCCGCGCGGCTCGGCGTCGACGTCCCGAAGATCGGCGCGCCGCCGCGCATCGAGGACGTTGCGCTGCGGGCGCCGCGCGTCGCGCCGCCCGCGGCGCTCGCGCGGCTCTGCGCCACGGATTCCTTCGCGCGCGCGAGCCACACCTACGGCAAGTCGTTCCGCGACGTGGTGCGCGGCTTCACGCGCGACTTCGCGAACCCCCCTGACGTGGTGGCGCGGCCGGCGACGGAGGCGGACGTCGTCGCGGTCCTCGACTGGTGCGCCGGTGCGGGGCTCGCCGCGATTCCGTACGGAGGCGGGTCGAGCGTCGTCGGGGGCGTCGAGGCGCCGGCCGCGGACGCCTTCGCGGGCGTCGTGTCGATCGACCTCGGCGGGCTCGATCGCGTGCTCGAGATCGACCGCGCGTCGCGCGCCGCGCGCATCGCGGCCGGCGTGCTCGGACCCGCGCTCGAGGACCAGCTGCGGCCGCACGGGCTCACGCTCCGGCACTTCCCGCAGTCGTTCGAGTTCAGTTCGCTCGGCGGGTGGATCGCGACGCGCTCGGGCGGCCATTACGCGACGCTCTTCACCCACATCGACGAGTTCGTGGAGGCGCTGCGGATCGTGACGCCGACGGGGATCGTCGCGACGCGGCGCCTGCCCGCGTCGGGGGCCGGGCCGAGCCCGGACCGGCTCTTCATCGGCTCGGAGGGCACGCTCGGCATCATCACCGAGGCGTGGATGCGCCTGCAGGCGCGGCCCACCTTCCGCGCGTCGGCCTCGGTGACGCTCCCGACCTTCGCCGCCGGCGCGGCGGCCGTGCGCGCGCTCGCCCAGTCCGGCCTGCACCCGACGAACTGCCGGTTGCTCGACCCGGGCGAGGCGCTGACGTCGGGCGCGGGGACGGGCGCGGAGGCGGTGCTGGTCGTCGGCTTCGAGTCGGCCGACCACGGCCTCGACGCGCCGATGGCGCGGGCGCTCGAGTGCTGTCGCGATCACGGCGGCAGCGCGCCCGAGGGCGCGGGGCGGACGCGGCGGGACGAGGAGGGGGCGCGCGACGGCGCGGCCGGCGCCTGGCGGCAGGCGTTCCTCGACATGCCGTACCTGCGCGACGCGCTCGTCGGGATGGGGATGATCAGCGAGACCTTCGAGACGGCGGTCACCTGGGACCGCTTCGAGGCGTTCCACGCGGGCGTCACGGAGGCCGTCACCGGGACGCTCCGCCGGGTGTGCGGCGCGGGCATCGTCACGTGTCGCCTCACGCACGCGTACGCCGACGGCGTCGCGCCGTACTACACCGTGCTCGCGCCCTCCCGCCCGGGTCGGCAGCTCGCCGACTGGGCCGAGATCAAGCGCGCGGCCGCCGAGGCGCTGCTCGCCCTCGGCGGTACGATCACCCACCACCACGCCGTCGGCCGCGACCACCGCCCGTGGTACGACCGCGAGCGTCCCGACGGCTTCGCGCGCGCGCTCGGCGCGGTGAAAGCTACCCTGGACCCGCGCGGCGTGCTGAACCCCGGCGTCCTGATCGGATAGACACGAGAGAAGCTCTGCACAGATCGCGTCCGAGCGAGAAGGCGGGCGCCGCCGCGGCGGCGGCGCCCGTCGGCCGTTGCGCGACGCTCCGCGCGTTCGCCACGGCGGGAGTCCGTCAATCGAACGGTTCGGGCACGCTCGCCGGCTCGCGACGCCAGAGATCGCCGAGGGCGAAGGTGTTCACCCAGCGCAGGTATTCCATCGTGACCTCGCGGCTCCCGGTGCGGGACCGCCACCACCCGTCGGGGCGGAACGCGTCGCGCGCCGGCGCGTGGACGAGGAAGCGGACGTCCGCGGCGAGCAGGCGGTGCAGCATCCACGATGCCCGGCGGGTGTGGCTGCGGGCCGTCAGATACAGGAGGCTCTCGGGCTGCGTGCGCCGCACCCACGCCGCGACGGCCGCGATCTCGGTGTTGAGGCCGTCGACGGAATCGTCCAGCAGCTCGATCGCCGTCGACGGGACGCCGCTCTGCACGAGCATGGCGGCGGCGAGTTCGTGCGGCGGCAGCCACGGCACGCCGAGGCGTCGCATCTCGTCGTCGAGCGCTTCCGGCTGCCAGCGCGCGATCACGATCCGGCGGCCGATGCCGTCGCGATGGAGGCGCGCGGCCTCGAGCGCCGACGGGCGCAACGCGGCCATCGACACGACCAGCGCGTCGACGGGCGCCGGCGGATCGTCGACGATCAGCGCCGACCCGATCGCCGTCAGCACGGACGTCCGGCCGAGCCACGCCAGCGACGCGAGCGCGAGCAGCGCCGCGGAGATGCCGAATCGGAGCCTCCGACGCGTGCGCGTAGGCCGGCCGCTACTTCAGTTTCTTGATGGCGGCGTCCATGCCGGCGAGGAGCTGCGCCGGGTCGTGCTCGTCGTAGAAGTACTTGTACTGGTCGCGCGGAGCGGTGAGCGCCGCGTCGAGCGCGCCGTCGGACGACAAGAAGTAGGTGCGCGGGATGTACTCGCCGTCGGGCGCGTACTTCTTGCTGAGCTCGGCGTTCTTGTCTTTGTCGAGCCGGATCATGACGAACTTCTTCGATCGCTCGACGACCCGGTCGTCGTGGAAGACCTTGCTGTAGTTCGTGCAGTGCGGACACCACTCCGTGAAGAACACGAGGAGGACCGGCTTCTTGTCCTTCTTCGCCGCCGCGATTCCGGCGTCGTAGGGCTGCCACCCAACTTTCGCGTCGTTCCAGTCGCCGCCGGCGGCGGCCGGCGGCGCCGCCGCGATCGACGTCGCGAGCAGCACCGCCATTCCGAGAGCCAATCGTCCGCTCGTTCCCATCTCGTCTCCTTGCTCATCCCCCGGCGAGCTTCGCCGCGACGCCGTCGCGCGCGAGAAGCGTGGCGAGGCGTTCGCGGTGGTCGCCCTGGATGATGATTTCTCCGTCTTTCGCCGAGCCCCCCGTGCCGCACGCGCGCTTGAGCTTGCTCGCGAGGTCGGCCAGTTCCCGCCGCCCCATCGTGAGCCCACGGATGATCGACACCGGCGTCCCGTTGCGTCCCTTCCTCTCGAGCCAGACCCGCACCGCTTGCGTCGCGACGGGGCGTCGCGGCGCACGTGCGGCGGGTGGGCAGCCGGTCTCGCTGCCGTACACCAACGTGTCGCCGTCACGTGTCCGCGGTCTCATGAGGAGGCGCCGGGTTCTTTAGTGGCTTTGCGCCCCCGGGGTCAATGCCGGCGGGCGTGCGGCGCCCCGGGAGACGTCAGCGGCAGACGCGCGGTTGCTGCATGACGAGATCTCCCCGCACCGTGAGGCGCTCGATGCGGTCGAAGACCGCGCCCGGGTCCATGCGAGCCAGGTCCGCCACGACGTCGACGCCGATCGCCTCCCAGCGCTCACCGGTGAAGTGGTCTCCGAGTGATCGGCGCAGACGCCGCCGCGTCGTTCGTTCGACACGCCCGTGGCCTTCGTAGCGCATCCGGTAGAGCTTGCCGTCGGTGGAGCGGGCGTGGACGACGATGCGGAAGAGGTCGTTGGCGCGGACCCGCGTCACGAACAAGGGCGTGGTGAGCGCGCCCACCCCCCATTGCGGATACATGACCCCGACCGACGTCGAGCGGCGGATCGACGGTGTCGTGGCGACGGCGAGATCGCCGAGTTCGTCGTCCCAACCGACGTTCGCCGAGCCGAGCCCGACGAGTCGGAACTCCGAGAAGCCGAGGGGTACGCAGCTCGGAGAGGCGGCGTCGAAGGGATCGGAGCCGAGCTCGTGCTCGAGCCCGTCGGGAACGCCGTCGCCGTCGGTGTCGGCGACGAGACGGTTCGTCTCGCCGCTGTCGACCTGCTGGTCGAGGTCGAGGTCCTCCGCCGCATCCGGCAGGCCGTCGTGATCGGAATCCACCACCCGCGCCGCCTCCGTGTAGCCGATCGTGTAGGGGTTGGAGCGCTCGCTCTCCGTTCCGAGGCCGTCGTAGGCGCTGATCGTGAAGGTGTAGGTGGATTCGACGCGCAGGTCGGCGATCACGCTTTCGAAGCGTCCGGACAAGTCGCGGCGAGGGCGCGGGACGTCGATCGGCGCACGCTCAGCCGCGCCGGCGGGTTGCACGTGCAGGCGGTAGCCGGCGATCGACGAGTCACCGTCCGTGCTCCAACGGATGGTCACGGAGTAGGCCTCGACGCACGACGCCGAGCCGGCGAGCGCGAGCACGACGGCCGTGACGGCCCGCAAGGCGTATCGTCGGAGCATGCTGGGCGAGCTGACAATGCAACCTCCGAGCCACGTCGGTTCGGTCCGCGAAGTGCCATCGTCCGGCCACTTCCGCGCACGAGATCGCCGTCGAACAGTCACCCCGCCCGGTGAGCGTCGGGATAGTGGCGCGCAGCCGCGCTGCGCCTCGGCACGTCACACGCCATCTCATCGCGATTGACTTCGCGCGCGTCCCGGGATGAGGAGGGCCTGGGTCTCCCGTATCGTGTCCCTCGCTCGTGCCTCGATCGCGCTGGCGTGCGCCCTCCTCCTGGCGGCGTGCGGAGGAGCCGGCTCGGCCTCCGACGGCGGCGGCGTGGGCGTCGACGAGGACGTCGTCCGGAGTTTCGCGCTGCGCTGGCGATCCTCGCCCGACGCGGCCGGGTACATTATTCACTGGGGTGCGGAGTCCGGAGTCTATCGTGAGGCGCGCGACATCGGATCTCCGGAAGCGGACGCCGACGGTGTGTCGAGCTACGTGCTCGAGCATCCGGGCGGCGCGAGCGGCGTCGTCTACTTCGCGCTCAGGTCGTACGACGCGTCCTACTCGATGAGCGCGTTCTCGAACGAGATCGCCGTCGTCGTTCGCTGAGCCCGGCGGCGACACAACATCTCGTGACGCACACGCCTGCGGTGGAGCGATGATCGCCGCTGTCGGACGTCACTCCCGCGACACCGCCGAGCGCGCGCGAATCGCCGCGCGCTCCGCCATGCAAAACCACGCGGCGGAGGGCCAACGAATCGTCGCCGCGACGATTCGGTCGGCGCGCCGCGCGCGCGCGACCGCGCGCGCTCCCCCACGTCCGCAGGCGATTGGCATGGCGGCCGCCGGCGGCACGTGCCTTGCCTTCGTAGCGCGCCATGCGGGCCGCGCCATCGCTCCATCGCGCCATCGAAGCAGCACTCGCTGTGCTCGCGCTGTTGATCGCGACGGCCGCGTCCGCATCCGCCTACGAGGTGCGGATCGCATGGTCCCCGACCGAGGGCGGCGCCGGCTACAAGATCTACGTGCGGGAGAATGACGCCCCGTTCGGCGCCCCGATCGACATCGGTCCGCGCGTTCCGGATGCCGATGGAGCGGTGCGGTTCATGCTGTCCGGCGCGAACGTGCGCGCGACGACGCGCTTCGTGGTGACGAGCTACGATGCGGCGGGCGCCGAGAGCGATCACTCCAACGAGCTCGCGATCACCTACGCCGTCGCCGCGGCGGTGGTCGACTCGGATGGCGACGGGATCACGGACGCGGGCGAGGACGCCGACCTCGACATGACCGTCGATCCCGACGAGACGGATCCGCTCGTCGCCGACACCGACGGCGACGGCGTGAGCGACGGCGTCGAGCGCGCGCAGGGCAGCGATCCGCTCGATCCCGACGAATCGACGGCGTCTCCCGCGACGCCGACGGCGACCGCGACGCGCACGGCCACCCCGGAGCCGACCGAGACTCCGACGCGTACGAGCACGCCCCCTCCGACCGCGACCCGGACCTCGACCGCCTCGCCGACCGCGACCCGAACGCCGGTGCCGACGAGGACGCCGACGGTCACGAAGACCGCCACGCCGACCAAGACCGCGACGCGCACGCCCACGCCGACCAGGACGGCGACGCGCACGCCCACGCCGACCAGGACGGCGACCGCGACACCGACCAGGACGGTGACGTCGACGCGGACCGCGACACCCGTGGCAACGGCGACGGCGGCGCCGATCGCGACCGAGACGGCGGTGCCGATCGCGACCGAGCCGCCGCTGCCGACGCGGACGGCGACGCGTACCGCGACGCCCGCTCCGAGCGCCACGCCGACCACCTTCGCGACGCCCGCGGACGGTGACCTCACGCATCTCGGGAGCATCATCGCGCGCGTGGCGATCGCGACCGGCAGCGGCAGCAAGGACCTCGAGGTGATCCGCGACGGCGACATGCCTCCAGTCGGCACCCACGCCCCGCGCCGCCAGTACGACACGAACGACGGTCGGAACGCGGCCGACGAGGACTGGATCGGTTACGCCTTCGGGGAGGATCGTACCTTCGTCCGCGTGACGTTCCAGGAGGGCATGCACTTCCCGCGCGGCGGTTGGTTCTCGGAGCTGACGGTGCACGTTCGCCGCAACGGCGTCTGGCGCGCGGTGTCGTCGCTCGGCGTCACGCCGGCGTACCCCGGGGTCGGCGATGGACAGGCCTTCGAGACCTACCAGATCGCCTTCGCGCCGATCGCGGGCGATGCCATCCGCATCTGGGGTCGACCGGGCGGCAGGGACGAGTTCATCTCGGTCGGTGAGCTGCGGGTGTACGGACCGCGCGCGAACGACCAGGTTCCCGCGACGGCGACGCCCTCGCGTACCGCGACGCCCGGTGCGACGGCGCCGGCGCCCACGCATACCGCGACGCCCGTCGCGACCGCGACGCCGGCGCCCACCCGTACCGCGACGCCCGTCGCGACCGCGACCCAGGCGCCGACCGCGAATCCACCGACGGCGACGCCGGTCGACGCCACGCCGGCGCCGACGGCGTTCGCGACGCCCGCGCCCGGCCTCTGCGGCAACGGCGCGCTCGACGCCGGCGAGCAGTGCGACGGCGATGCGAACGGCGGGTGCCCCGCGCACTGCCTCGCCGACTGCACGTGCGCCGCGAGCTTCACCTTCCCGCTCGACGGCTGGACGCCCGCGAGGGGTGGACGCGCCCGGGCGGTCATGGACGGCGGCACGCGGCTCCTCGGCGTCGATTCCGGATTCCGGCGCGGAGGCCTCTCCTATCCCGGCGAACCGACCCTCGATCTGCCTTTCCCGATCCTGTCGTTCACGGCGCGGGCGGGCGCCGATGCCCGCCTGGAGGTCACGGCGCGCGCCCGCGACGGCAGGGCCTACGTGCTGAGCTACGTGGCCGACGACGGCGTGCCGACCGCCGGCAGGAGGCGCGCCGAGTTCCCGGTCGCGGTGCATCGCGAGGAGCTCCGGACGATTCTCCGGGACATGCAGGCCGATCTGGCCTCCGCGTTCGCCGCCGACTTCGCGGCCGTCGATCAAGTGACGCTGCGCGGGCCGATCCACGCTGCCGAGATCACCGTGGCGACCCGCGGGGTGTTGCCCGTGGAGCCGGCGCCGATTCCCGAGATGGCGCTCCCGGCCGCTGGCTGGGCGCAGCGGGGCGTGGGCGTGGTCGTCGAGAACGAGTACGACGCCGAGCTCGGCGCGCCGACGATCCGCACCGAACCGCGCGATCGCAGGCGCGCGAAGATCGCCGTCAGCTTCCCGAAGAAGGACGCGCTGGCGGCCGACTACCGTATCTTCTCGCTGGTGGTGCGCGACGAGCACAAGCTCGCGATCGAGGTGAGGGTGCGCGTGAAGAAGGGCGTCGCGCGGCTGCGCTACGAGGCCGGGATCACGGAGGCCTACACGAAAGGGCGGAAGACGACGCTCCCTCTCGTGTCGGCGCCTATCGACGGCAGCGGCTATCGCCTGATCTCGATCGATCTCGCGTACGACCTGTCGCGCGTCGCGCCCGGCGCGACGCTCGACGGCGTGCTCGGCGTCCGCGTGCAGGGCAAGGTCCGGATGGGCGACGTCGTCCTGCGCGAGCCCATGCGCTGAGATTCTGCTAGGCCTCGGGCGTGACGAAGCGCCGGACGCGTGTGACCGTGTGGCTCGGCCTCGCGCTCGGCGCCGGCTGCGCGGCGCTCTTCGCCCGCGACGCCGCGTGGCGCGAGATCGGCGGCGTGCTCTCCCGCGCGAACGCTCCGATGATCCTCGCGGCGAGCGGGTGCTTGCTGATGACGTCGGTGGCGCGCGCGTGGCGATGGCGTCAGCTGCTCTCCGGCGCGCCGGTGTCGTTCCGCCATCGCCTGACCAGCACCTTGATCGGGTTCGCCGGCAACAACATCTTGCCCGGACGGCTCGGCGAGCCGCTGCGATGCTGGGTGCTGACCCGTCTCGACGGCCGGGTCGCCTTCTGGCGGGCGGCCGGGTCGATCGTGGTCGAGCGCGTGTTCGACCTCGGGGCCGCGCTCGGCTTGCTCGTCGTCTTCCTCGTCACGGCGCCGTTTCCGCCGGATGCGGCGGTGCGCGACTCGGCGCTTCTCACCCGCCTTCGCGACGAGGCGCTCGTCGTCGGCGGCGTCGCGGTCGCCGTGTCGCTCGGCCTCGCGCTGTTCGCGCGGCGGCGGCTCGCGACGGATCCGGATCGCCGCGGCGGCCTCGGCGCCGGTCTCGCGTCGTTGCAGTCCGGCATCGCCGGTCTCCGGTCGGGGCGCTCCCTCGGCCTCGCGGTCGCCTGCACCGTGGTGCTGTGGGGCTCGATGGCGGCCTTCGAGTTCCTGATGCTGCGCGCATTCGGCTTCTCGGAGCTCGGGCCTTTGCACGCCGTCGGGTTGCTGGTGGTGCTGTCGTTCGCGATCGCGTTGCCGCAAGCGCCGGCCGGGGTCGGCGTCGTGCAGCTCGCGAGCGAGACGACCTTGACGGTGCTCTACGGGATGCCGGTCGATCGGGCCAAGGCATTCGCGATCGGCCTCTGGGTCTGCCAGGTGGCGGTCGTCGTCGGCGCGGGCGCCGTGGCGTCGTGGGTCGAGGGGCTGTCGCTCGCCGACATGCGGCGTGTCCGGGGAGTCGTGGAGGCCCTCGATGAAGCCTCGCCGCCTGGGTAGGCCGAATGCTCGCGCACGCGCGCACGAAATGAGCTCGGGAGAGCCGCTTCGGGCTTCTCGGCGGCCGGATTGGGTTTGCAGCCCCCGGCCGCATTGGCTATCCCCGCCGTGTCCGACGCCCCGAACTCGGCTTCTGGACTGGATAGGAGGTCGAGTTCCGCGGCGGCGCCCTGCGATGCCCGGCAGGACGGGACGTGCTTCGACCGCTGCGTCATCCGCGCCGACCCGAGACGGCGCGGCGGTCGCGACGATCCTCGGCGGGGCAACTCGATCACCGATCGCAACGATTTCACGATGGACCGTGGAGCATGCTTGTGGGCGTCCGCCCGGGTGCGCGATGTCGTCGCGGCGGCCGTCGTGTGTCTCGGCGTCCTGGCGGCTCCCCCTGTCGCCGATGCCGCCACGGCCCTCGTGCGGTGGCGGCCGCCGGCGAGCTCCGGCGTGACGGGCTATGCCGTGTACGTCCGCAATGCCGGTTCGACGTACGGTGCTTCGCCGGTCTGGAGCGGCAATCCGACGCCCGCCGGCGACGGAAGCATGTCGGCGACAGTGACGTACGCGCCGTCGGCGTCGGGAACGAACTATTTCGCGGTCGTGGCGCGAAGTAGTGCGATCGAGAGTAATCTCTCGCAAGAGCTTCCGATCGGTTTGCCGCATCCCTGCAGGTACGACGCATGCCTTTCGAAGACCTCCTGCAATTTCGCGAACCGATCCGACGGGACGGCCTGCGACGATGAGTCGTACTGCAACGGACCCGAGGCCTGCATCGGCGGCGCCTGCGATGCGACCCCGGCGCGCGATTGCGTCGATGCACTCGCGTGCAGCGGCGACACCTGCGACGAGGACGCGGGCATGTGCCGTCACGTCGGACCACCGGGATGCTGCCTGGCATGCGACAGCGGCGACCCGTGCCTCGCCGAAGCCTGCGCCGCCGGGAATTGTTCGGCAGCCGCGGGCGAGGAATTCGAGATCGGTCGGATGAAACTCATGGAGAAGGCCGGCGGCATCCGGCTCGTCGCCAAGGCGCGCTTCACTCTCGACCCGTCGCTCGACCCCTCCACGACGGGGGTCGTGATAGAGATGCGCACAGTCGATGGTGCCGTGGTGTACGTGTCGTCGATCGCGCCGCCCCTGATTCGCGCGGGGGCGGCGAAGGGGCGGTACCGCTACACCGCCACCCGCGTCGCATCGGATCAGCAGAGCAACGGCGTCACGCGCTTGGACTTCCGGATCAAGGATTCCCAATGGCTCGTCACCATCATGGCGGAGACGCCGAGCCTCTTCGACGCGGCCGCGCAGTCGATGCTCACCGTGTCGTTCCGTCTGGGAGGGATCTGCTTTCGTAAGATGGAGATCCCCTGCTACCACAAGCCAGGGCTCGCCATCTGCCGCTGACGAGAGGGACGTGCCGTGCGGGCACATCCCTCTCGTTCGTCGAGACCTGAGACCTCCCGGCGGCGCTCTATTCGCCGGGCAAGGTGAGCAGCCAGCCCTTCGGCGTCTCCTGCCACGACGACTGGTTCAGGAACCCGTCGTCGCCGATCGAGACCTGGAATCCCATCTGGGCGATCGTGGCTTTCGAGAGGTCGCCGTAGGTCTTGAGCACGAAGGTGAAGGTGTTGCGCTTCGGGAAGTAGCGCACGTCGAAGCGCGCGAGACCGTCCCGTTGCCGTTGCGCGAGGCGATTGCGGAAGCGGAAGAGGTTGCGGCTGACCTGTTTCACGTCGCCCGCCGGAATCGCGAGCGAGTAGATCTTCCCGTCGGCGTTGGTGAGCAGGACCTTGATTTCCTCGAGGTTCGGGGTGATCGGCGTGAGCGGCGCGAGGCTGCCGTGCACGGCGAGGAGGTCGTCCGCCTCCCCGCGCCCGAAGCGGATGGCGCCGGGATCGCGGCCGATCGGCAGGCAATCGCAATCGGGATCGAGGCAGTCGATCGCACCGTCGCCGTCGTTGTCCACGAGGTCGAGGCAGATCTCGAGCGGATGACAGTTGGCGTCGCAGGTTGCCGTGTTCGGCGGCTCGCACTGCTCGCCGAGCTCGGGCTGGACGATGCCGTCACCGCAACGACCCTCGATGGTGCAGGTGGCGCTGCAGCCGTCGCCGTCGTCGACGCCGGGCTCGCAGACGCCGGGGACGCCGAGCAGACAGCCGTCGTCGCAGGCCTCGCCCTGGTCCTGGGTGCCGTCACCGCAGCGCGGGAGCGTGCAGTCGTTGCGGCACGCGTCGCCGTCGTCGGTGTTGCCGTCGTCGCACTGCTCGCTCGTGTCCGGCACGCCGTCGCCGCAGTACGTGCAGTCCTGGCGGCAGGTGGCGCCGTTGTTGGCGGTGGAGCCCGGCGGGTCGCAGGTCTCGGGCGCCTTCACCGCGCCGTCGCCGCAGAACTCGAGCAGCGGCTCGTCGGCCGCTGCGGCGCCGGTCTTGTTGAGCCGCACGCCGGTCGCGAGATCGCCGATCTGCACCGGATAACCCGGAAGGGTCGCGCCCGTGGCCGGATCCACCGCGGTCAAGAGCCCGCCCCGGACGCCGTACAGCGTGCCGTTGGAGGACGAGAACGCGAGGCCGCGGAAGATGTCGCCCGCGACGATCGTGTTCAGCGGAGCGCCGGCCGGCGAGAGCTCCTGGATCGACGTGCTTTCGTTGACGACCACGAAGAGCGAGCTTCGCGAACCCGCGAAGGTGAGACCGTGCGCCCCGCCCGCGACGGCGTACGAGTTCAGCACCGCGCCGCTGGTCGAATCGATCTCCGTGACCACGCCGTCGAGGCTGACGAGGAAGACGGAGGTCTTCGACGCGCCGAGCCCCGAGCCCGGCTCGAGTCCCGCGGGCTTCGGTAGCGTGTGGTCGACGCCGGCGCCGCCCGGGACGTACGCCTGGATCAGCGCGAGCGTCTCGTCGGTGTAGTAGAGATACGTGCCGTCGAACGCGAGGCCGGGACGCGTCGTCATGGCCGGAGGGACAAGGGGTGTCTCCGCGATCTTGTTCCCGGAGACGGGATCGACCTCCCAGATCGAGCCGTGCTCGTTGGCGACGACGAAGAGGCGTGTCGCGGCGCTTGCGGGCAGCGACCACCCGAGGACGACGGCGAGGGCGGTCAACGGGAGCACGGTGCGGCGGAACGAACCGGCGAGCGATCTCATCGTGGGAGTCTCCTGTCGGGAACGGCGAATGAACGGCGGCACGGCAGTTTCGAAAAGCACGCCGACGTGCGAAGTTCCTACATGCCGCGCACGCGGAGAGTCAAGAAATATCCAGCGTGTAGTCGCAGGGCGGACGCCCCATCAGAGGCCGTGCGTCACCTCGTCGGGGAGGCCACGTACCGTGTCGCGACGATGCCGGGCAGGTGGATCGTGCGATCGGCGATCCGGTCCAGACCGAGCGCCGACGGTACGATGCCAGCGCCGTCTCCGTGAAAGCTTCGCGTCGATACCAGCCAGACGTTTCGCCGACCGGCGGCCAGGGCGCGGAGGTCCATCGACGCTTGCGCGCGCTCGACCTCGCCGTGCTCCGGATAGGGGACGACGTCGGCCGGTCCCGGGTAGTAGTAGCGCACGGCCGACGCCATGTAGGGCGCGTTGACCAGGACGAGATCCTCGGGAGTCGCTTCGGCGCGCAGCGCCGCCGCGAGGCCGCGACAGTCTTCCTTCGCGTAGCGGGGATCGAAGGCCAGGTTGGCGCGGGAGACGAGCGAGAGCGCGACGGCGGCGGCGCCGAGCACGGCGACCAGCGGCCGGCGCACCTCGTACGCTCCGAGCGCGACGAGCACGACGAATGCCGGAAACGCGACGACGCCGTAGCGCGCGTTCAGCGGGTTCGCCGTCGTCGCCGCGACCCCGAAGGCGAGACCGAGCGGGAGGGCGAGCCACGTCAGGAGGAGCGTGCGCGTCGAGCCGGGGAGGCGGCGCGTCGCGACGAGGCCGCGCGCGGCGAGCGTTCCGAACACGACGGCCGCGACTGCGATCTCGGGCAGGGTCTCCGCGACCGCGCGGATGCGGTCGGCGTGCAGCGCGCTCGTGCTCGGACCGAACGAAAAACCGACCGCGTACGCGTACAGGACATAGGGCAGATCGAGCCAGCCGACCCCGCGACCGTCGGCGGGATGGTTCGCGCCGTACGCGCCGATCAGCAGGAGCCCGGGGGCGAAGGCGAAGCCCGTCGCGCCGAGCGCGGCGAGCCCGGCAAGTCCGCGTCGCAGGTCCCAGCCCACGGACGCGACGAGGCTGAGTCCCAGGATCAGGGGTAGGGCGAGCGCGATCGGGTGCGTGTAGAGCGCGAGCGTCACGAGCGCCACGACGGCCGTCCACCGGCCGATGCCGTCCTGCGCGAGCGCGCGCACCCAGGCGCCGACGGCGAGCGTCACGAGCAGGATGAGGAGCACGTAGGGCCGCACCTCCTGCGAGTACCAGACGTGGAACGGCGAGAGCGCGAGCGCGGCGGCCGCGGCGACGACCGCACCCGGAGGCAGGATCGGCGCCGTCGCCCATGCGAGCGCCGGGACGGTCGCGGCGCCGAGGAGGGCCGAGGTCATGCGCAGCGTCGCGTCGCGCTCGCCGAGGTCCGGCCAGGTGACGGCCTTCGTGAGCGCCCAGTACGCCATACTGAGCCACGCGGTCGGCTCGGCGCGTCCGGCCTCGAAGTCGGCCGCGAGCCGGGAGAGCGGCGTCGCGATCACCTTCACCGAGCCGATCTCGTCGTACCAGAGGTTCTGCGCGTTCAGGTGGAAGACGCGGAGCGCGAGCGCCGCCAGCGTCAGGAGGACGACGGCCGGCCAGCGAACGGCGCGCGGCGATCCGCTCACGCGGTGGTCCCCCGGGCGGCCGGCGCAGCGCGCAGGCGCGCCAGGGTCGTCGTGATCTCGTCCATCTCGGCGTCCGCGAGCTTCGGGCGGTTGGTGTTGCCGAGGGGCGGCAGGCGCCGGCGCAGGGCCGCGGCGTCGACGTCCCCGCCGAGGATCTCCCGGCCGACCCGCTCGACGATCGCGTGCGGCTCCGCGCAGAACGATTCGTAGTCGACGACCCAGAACCGCCCGTCGCCGACGATGCGCCGCGCCTCCTCCATGCGCCGCTCGTGGTACACGATCTGCGCGCAGATGTCCTCGATCGGCCTCGCGGGCGTTTCGTGCCGCGCCGGGTCGTTCACCCCGTACGGCGCCGCGCGCGTGCCCTGGATCGCCTCGCGAGCGCCGAGGATCGACTGCGCCGTGAAGACCGGGTCGCGGCGGATGTAGACGAAGTGCGAGGTCGGGAGCGCTTCGGCGATCGCCGGCACCCCGGTCGCGAGCGCGTTGTTCTTGTTGACGAGCGCGCGGCCGAAGGCGTGCTCCCACGCGGCGACGAAGCGGCGGAGGCCGGCGGCCGTCTCGGCGTCGAGCCGCTCGGGGACCGCGTAGCGGTCGGCGCCGAGCCAGCGATCCCAGAGGTGCAGGCCGTCGTTCTCGGAGGCGAAGCCGCTCGTGCGGCCGTAATAGCTGTGGAGCGTGCGCGCCGGCTTCGGGAGGAAGCGTCCGAAGAGGCGATGGGCGGCGATCGGCGCGCGCGGGAACACGGCGGTCAGATTGTCGAAATAGGTGACCGGCAGGTGGTGGATGAGCGCCTGCGAGAGCACGGTCGTGCCGCTCCGCGGCGCCCCGGTGACGATGACGACCGGCTTCTTCGGCGCGACGTGGCCGTCGAGGAGGCGCCTTTCGAGGGTCGCGGCCAGGAGCGCGTCGAGCGGAGCCGCGACCGCGGCGAGCGCGGTGCTCGCGACCGCGAAGTACGCCGCGCGGTCGCGCGAGGCGAGGATCCGCCGTGCGAGCCCGACGGGATCGCGGAAGTTCGCCGGCACGAGGCGTCGGAACGGGCGCGGGCGCTCTGTGGTCATGCGTCGGCCGTTCAGGATACCGAGCGGATGCTCGGGAATCAGCTCTCGATCTCGGCGAGCCCGGCTTCGAGCGCCGCCACGATGGCCTCGCCGGCATGCCCGTCGCCGTAGGGATTGTGGGCGTGCGCCATCGCCGCGTACGCGGCGGGGTCGGTCAGGAGGCGGTCGGTCTCGGCGATGATGCGGTCGCGGTCGGTGCCGACGAGCTTGGCGGTGCCGGCCTCGACGCCCTCGGGCCGCTCGGTCGTGTCGCGCATCACCAGCACGGGCTTCCCGAGCGACGGCGCCTCCTCCTGGATCCCCCCCGAGTCGGTCAGCACGAGGGTGCAGCGCTTGAGCAGCGCGACCAGGCTCGCGTAGTCGACCGGGGCGAGCAGGTGGACGCGCGGCGCGCCGGAGAGGATGCGGCGCACGGGCGCCTGCACGTTCGGATTCAGGTGCACCGGGTACACGAGCTCCACGTCGGGGTGTCGCTCGACGATCGCGCGTATCGCCTCGCACATCGCGACGAAGGGCGCGCCGAAGTTCTCGCGGCGGTGCGCCGTCACGAGGACGACTCGCGACGCCGGCGCGAGCGCGGGCGCCACGTCGGCTCCGTCCCCGACCTTGTCGGCGATCCACCGGAGCGCGTCGGTGACGGGATTGCCGGTGACGGTCACTGCCGCGGGCGCGACGCCGGCGCGCAGCAGGTTGTCGCGCGCCCAGGCCGTCGGCGCGAAGTGCCAGTCGGCGAGCACGGTCGTCATCTGCCGGTTCAGCTCCTCGGGGAACGGCGAGTCCTTGCGGTACGTCCGGAGGCCGGCCTCGACGTGCCCGATCGGGACGCGGGCGTAGAAGGACGCGAGCGCAGCGGCGAAGGTCGTCGTGGTGTCGCCCTGCACGAGCACCGCGGCGGGTCGCGTGCTCGCGAGCACCGGCGGCAGGCGCTCCAGCACGCGCACGGTCACGTCGTTCGGCGTCTGTCCGCTCGTCATCACCTGCAGGCCGTGCTCGGCCCGGAGCTCGAAGAGGTCGAGGACCTGATCGAGCATCTCCTGGTGTTGGTTGGTGACGCAGACGATGGGGCGGAACGCGTCGGCTCGCGCGGCGAGCGCGCGGACGACGGGCGCCATTTTGATCGCCTCCGGGCGCGTCCCGAACACGCACAGGATCGTGCGTGCGCTCATGCGGCGCGGGTTCCCGGGGGCGAGGGCGGTGTCGGCCTCCGCGCCGACGCCCCGGCGCCGCGCGCGGTGCCCGCGCGGCGCGACGCCACCAACGCCCGCATCGTCCTGCGGCTTCGCTCCCTCATCGCGTCGGTGTCCTTCCTGATGGCTGACGAGTCCGGGGGATCGGACCGCGGCGGATCGTAGACACTGGCGGCGGCAGAGGCAACTCGCGGGCGCTCGCGCGGACGCGGTCGGGGCGCTCGCGCACCGCCGCTGGCGGCGATCAGGGCGCGACGGTCGCGACCACCGGCGTCGGCACCCGGTCGGCGCCGACGAGCGTCGCCGCGAACGTGGCGACGAGCCCGAACGAGAGCAGCTCGGCCCACGTCACGCAGAACATGCCGACGATGCCGTCCATGCCGTTCGGGAGCACGCGGAAGGGATCGACGACCGCCGCGACGGCCGCGAAACGCACCGCGTATCCGACGACCAGGAGATCGAAGAGGTGCGTCATCCAGCGCCGATCCGCCGCCGCGAGCGAGGGCAGGGCCATCGCCAGGATCACGATCCACGGCAGGCCGTACTTCAGCAGCAAGAGAGCGACGACGCTCGCGAGCGGCAACCCGACGTCGGCGAGGAGGAACCCAGGCGCGGTGCGGATCGAGCTGATGTTGTACTGGTCGCCGAGCTCGAAATAGAGGCACACCCGCAGCAGCACGAACACCGTCGCGACGAGGTAGACGAGGCCGGGGCGCGCGAGGTCGACGCGGATCCGCGACAACGCGAGCGCGACGGCGGCGGTGGCGCAGAACACGAGCCCCTCGTGCGCGTCCGCGGCCATGACGAGGAAGAGCGCGGTGCTCGACGCGATCAGCAGCGCCGCCGCCGCGCGCGGCGTTTTCCGGAGCGCCATCGCCGTCGACACGGCGACGACGAACAGCGCCAGCACGCCGCTCCCGAGGCGCGCGCTCGGCGCGACGCGCCAGGCGAACGCGGCGCCGAAGATCGCGAGCACGAGAGCCCTCGCGAGCACGGTCGCGCCGCGCCGCTCGGTGCGGAGGTGCCGGAGCGCGAGCGCCGCGACGCCGAGCTCGAGGAGCGGCAGGAGCAGGTACTGCCAGTCGCCGACCGCGATCTGCGGCGCGTAGATCATCGCGGCCGTCACGGCCGGCAAGCGCGCCCAACGCTCGCGCGCGGCGACGAGGGGGACCATGAGCGCCACGGCCGCGAGCAGGAGCACCTCGAAGTACGGGCGCGGATGGAGCCAGTGCGAGTTCACGAGCGGCGCCGTCAGGACGACGAGCGCGGGTGCGAAGGCGGAGATCCGCCAGCGGTCGAGATCCCGGGTGAGGCGCGGGAAGCGCAGCACGGCCCAGACGATGACCGCCGCTGTCGCGAGCACGCCGAGCGCGACCGCCAGGGCGAGCGTGCTCGAGCGGAACGCGAAGGCGCCCCGCATCCAGAGAAAGCCGGTCGCTGCGAGCGCGAGCGCCGCCGGCGCCGCCAGCGCGAGGGCGAGGTGCGCCGCGGCCGAGGGCCGCTCGCTCGGGTGCGGCGCCGAGCGCCAGAGGAGGAGCGCTGTGCCGAGTACCCCGAGCATGGTCGAGGCCGCCGCGAGCACGCGGAGCGTGGCGCGGGACTCCTCGGCGCCGAAGAGGACGTCGTTGAGCGCTTGGTTCGCTTCGGCGTCGGTTGCGGCCGCGTCCGCGACGGCGGGGCGCGCCGCCCGGGTCGATGCCGCGCGCCGCTTGCCGTCGAGGTACTCGCGGACGAGCGCCTCGGCCTCCGGCGCCGGCCGGTCGAGGAGCGCCGGAACGGGCGGCTCGAGCGAGACCGGCAGGAACGGCAGCCCGAGGAGCGCCAGAAGCGACGACGTGAGCGCGTTCTGTGGGAGGTCTCGCCGAACGCCGGCGCGCACGCCGGGGCCGACGAGCGCGTACGGCGTGAGCCGCGCTTCGTCCTCGCCGCCGTGCGTTCCCCGCGACGCCATGCCGTGGTCCCCGGTCACGAGGAGGAGCGTCGTCGAACGGTCGATCGCGGCCGCCGTGCGCGCGAGGAGCCCGTCGAGGAAGGTCATCTGCTGCGCGTAGCGGGGCGCGCGCGGCGTCACCATGTGCCCGACGGCGTCGAGGCTTCCGAGGTGGACGACGAGCAGGCGGTAGCGCGGGTCGGCGTACTTGACGAGCAGGAACTCGACGTCGGCGGCGTCGTACGCGTCGATGTGGTGCTCGATCGTGATGCCGGGCTCGGGCGACTCGTGGCGATCCCCGGCGGGCACGAGCCAGGCGAACTGTCGATGCCACGCCGGATCGCCCGCGAGCGCCAGGCGCCCGCCATCGTCGGCCATGAGGCTCAAAATCGAGTCGACGGTCGTCGGTCCCGAATGGAAGTTGAAGATTGCCTGCACGACGCTGCCGGGCCGGCCGGTGGTCAGGCTGTAGACGCAGGGCGCGGTCGTCGTGACGGGGCCGGTCCGGACGATGCCCGAGGCGCCGGCCGCCGCCAGGCGGTTGAAGGTCGGCATCACGGCCGGATCGAACGCCCGCTCCGGCGTGAACGCATCGATCACGAACAGGACGGCGCGCGCGGCGGTCGCGGCGTGGCGCGACGGCGGCGGCGCCGCGGAAACGACGTCGGGCGTCGCGAGGTAGGCGCGGTAGCCGAACCACCCCGCGAGCAGGAAGAGCAGGAGGAGCGCGCCGATGGTGACGAGCGTGCGCACCGCGAGACGGCTCGTCGGCTCGCGCTGGTCGCTCGCGAGTGGGCCGAGGCGCCTCACCGACATTGCCTCGTCAATCCAGCTGGTAGAGCGTCCGCCAGTCGACGTCGTCGGCGAGCGGCGGCTGGCGGTCCTTCTCGAGGACGTGGGAGCCGAGGACCAGCGTATCCATCTCGGTCCGCATGAAGCAGAGGTATGCGTCCTTCGGCGTGCACACGATCGGCTCGCCGCGGACGTTGAAGCTCGTATTCACGAGCACCGGGCAGCCGGTCAGATCGCGAAAGCGCGTGAGCAGCGCGTGGTAGAGCGGGTTGGTCTCGGCGTGCACGGTCTGGATGCGCGCCGAGTAGTCGACGTGGGTGATCGAGGGTAGCTCCGAGCGCGCGACGTGCAGCTTGTCGATCCCGAAGAGGCGCCGCTCGTCGGCGGTCATCGCGATCCGCCGCTCCCGCCGCACCGGCGCCACGAGCAGCATGTACGGCGAGTCGTCGTCGAGCTCGAAGTACTCGGCGACGTGCTCGCGCAGCACGCTCGGCGCGAACGGCCGGAAGCTCTCCCGGAACTTGATCTTCAGGTTCATGACCGATTGCATCTTGCGCGATCGCGGGTCGCCGAGGATGCTGCGCGCGCCGAGCGCGCGCGGCCCGAACTCCATCCGCCCCTGCAGCCACCCGACGACCTTCTCCCGCGCGAGCGCCTCGGCCGTGCGCGCGAGCACCGCGTCGGTCGGCAGCCGTTCGTAGACCGCGCCCGCCGCGCGCAGGAACGCCTCGATCTCGTCGTCGGCGAACGCCGGTCCGAGGTACGAGCCCTGCATCGCGTCGCGGCCGTCGCCGTCGCGCTGCCGCGCGTTGCCGAGCACCTTGTGGTGGACGGCGAGCGCGACCCCGACCGCGCCGCCGGCGTCGCCGGCCGCCGGCTGGATCCAGAGCCCCTCGAACGGGCCCTCGCGCAAGAGCCGTCCGTTGCCGACGCAGTTCAGCGCGACGCCGCCCGCGAGGCAGAGATTCTTCTGGCCCGTTTCGCGGTGTACGTGCCGCGCCATGCGCAGCATGATCTCCTCGGTCACGACCTGGACCGACGCGGCGAGATCCATCTCGCGCTGCGTGAGTGCCGACTCGGGCCGGCGCGGCGGTCCGCCGAAGAGCGCGTCGAACGCGTCGTTCGTCATGGTGAGGCCGTGGAGGTAGTTGAAGAGCTCCATGTTGAGCTTGAACGAGCCGTCGTCCTTCAGCTCGAGCACGTCGGCGAGGATGCGGTCCACGTACCGCGGCTCGCCGTAGGGTGCGAGCCCCATCACCTTGTACTCGCCGGAGTTCACCTTGAAGCCGGTGTAGTAGGTGAACGCCGAGTAGAGCATCCCGAGCGAGTGCGGGTAGTGGAGCTCGGCGAGGATCTCGAGGTCGTGGCCTCGTCCGACCGCGTAGGACGACGTCGCCCACTCGCCGACGCCGTCCATCGTCAGCACTGCCGCTTCCGCGAACGGCGACGGGTAGAATGCGCTCGCGGCGTGCGACTCGTGGTGCTCGGCGAAGAGCAGGGTTCCCTCGTACCCGCCGAGCTCGCGGCGGAGCGCGTCGCCGGTGAAGAGCTTTTCCTTCAGCCACACCGGCATCGCGGTCAGGAACGACCTCAAGCCCTTCGGCGCGACTCCGAGGTAGCTCTCGAGGATGCGCTCGAACTTCAGGAGCGGCTTATCGTAGAAGCCGACGTAGTCCAGGTCCCGGAGCGTCAGGCCCGCTTCGCGCAGGCAGTACGCCACCGCGTGCCGGGGGAACGCCTCGTCGTGCTTCTTGCGGGTGAAGCGCTCCTCCTGCGCCGCCGCGACGATCGCGCCATCGCGTACGAGGCAGGCGGCCGCATCGTGATAGTACGCCGAGAGGCCGAGGATGGTCGGCATCGGTCAGGACGTCGCCGCGGGGGGTTCAGAAGACGTCGGGATGGCGCATCCCGGGAGGGGCTCGAGCTGCCTTCGCGATTCCGCCGCGGCGGTCGCGATCGTCGCGTCTCTCGTCAACGGTCGGCCGGTCGGTACGGTGCTGGTGTCATGGCGCGCGCGAGCGGGACGTGCTCCGCGGCCCAGCCCCGCTGTACGTCCAGCCGCCATTGCTGAAATCGCGCGTTCCAATCGTCGTGCAGCTCGGCCCGCAACCGTTGCATCTCGTCCGCCAGCTCGCCGTGGCGACGGCGTACCTCGCGCAGCGCGTGCTCGATTCCCTGCGTCGTGTTGGCCGTGAAGATGGTGCCTCTGCGGAACACCGCGGCCATGGCTTCGGAGTCGGACGTCACCAAGGGCAGGCCGGTGGAGGCGGCCTCGTAGGCGCCGCAGAGCATCGTGTGGGGGCGGGTACAGAGCACCATGGCCGCGTCCGCTTGCTGGAGGAGCGCGTCGTACGATCGGCGATCGAGAAACCCGGTGAGGTGAATGCGCGGTGACATGCGCGCGCGTGTCCGTGCGCTCACGCGACTGCTGTCCCCGGTCACGTAGACGTCCAGATCCTCGGGAAGATCGCGGATCGCGAGGAGCTCATCGACCGGTTCGTCTTCGTAGAACGAGAAGATCGCCGCGACGTTGAAGCGCCCGGATCGGAACGGGAACTTCGTGCCCCGCGCGTCGAGACTCGGCAACGGATCGGGCAGCACGAACGGACGTCCGCCCCAGCCACGGATGATGTCGGACAGCCCCTCGTTCGTCACGAGCGTCATGAGCGCGTGTCGCATGAGGAACTTGTTGAGCGGCACGAACGGCTTCCACTTTGGCTCCAGGAACACACCGGTATGCGCATCGACTACGAAGGCGCCGCCGTACGCGCGGTGGTGGAGCCATGCCGTCAGCGCGGCGAAGGGGGGCGGATTGGAGACGACCGTAACGTCGGGACGAAGCTTCTTCAGCAGGCGCAGCGTCGAGACGAACTGCATGGGATACTTGATGGGCGCGACGATCGGACGCCGGTACGCCAGGTAGTGCACCGTGTGCAGCGTCTGCTGGAGCCGCTCGGCGAACGACGTACTACGCTGACAGACCGGATCCCAGGTCAGCATCTCCAAGCGACACGGATCGCTCATGAACGCATCGACGGTAGCAAGCGTCCCTTGGCCCGACAAGGCGCGGATTACGTCGACGCGCCTCTCGGCGTTCCGTCTCGCCGGAGGGCGATCGCGGGATCGCCCCATTCGTACATCGTAGCGGCCTCCAAAAGTCCGAGCATGAACCAGAAGAGCGCATTGTATCCGAAGCCGCGCCAGGGCACCCAGTACATCTGCCATGCGAGATTGAGCAGGCCAGCGCCCCAGGCGAGCGCGAATGCGCGCATCTCGGGTGAGGCCGATCTCCGCAAGAGATCTCTGCTCTGGCGAAGCGCCGCGAGCAGGAGCCATACCCACGCGACACCGCCGAGGACGCCGGTCTCCGCGGCGCGCAGCAGGTATTCGTTGTGGACCGTGTAGAGCCACTGGTCCATGCCGCCGGGAGGCAGGTACTCCTTGAAAACGTGCGAGTACGCGCCGGGCCCGACGCCGAACACCGGGTGCGCCTCGATGACGTTCATCGCGATCCGCATCAATCCCGCGCGCTCGTCGTAGGCGTCGCCGACCGACTCGGAAAGGCGCCGCTGTATCAATGGGGCGAGCGCGAGCACCACGACGACGGCCGCGCAGACGATCATCGCCACCGTCCGCGGTCGGATGCGGGTATAGCGCGCGCCGAAGACGAGAATGTACATGAAGCCGATCAGGAAGCCCGCCCACGCTGCGCGCGTGAATGTGAGCGCCAGGGCGACCAGTCCGAGCACGGTCGCAGCGATCGTCCACGGCCGCCGCCACGACGAGCCCGAGATCAGCTGCACGATCCCGATCAGGAGAAGCGGCATCATGTAGCTCGCGAATCCCGCCGGATTGGCGCTGACCGTGCCGCCGGGGCGCGGGAGTTCTTCGCTGAGGTTCCAGGTGTCGCCGGTGACGTTGAACCCCATGTTCAGCGCCGACTGGATGAAGTACACGACCGCCTGTGTGATCAGGGTGGCCAGCAGCAAGGTTACCATACGCCGCACGTCCGCCTCGTTGCGCACGACGTTCATCGCTGCGACATAAACGAGAACGAGCTGCGTCTGGAACAGGACGAAGTCGAGGCCTGCGAAGTGCTCGCTGGTGAAGAGCAGCGACAGTGCCGACATCGCGAGCATCAAGACGATCGGTCGGTGTAGATGTCCCCGCCACCGGATCGATCGACCTTGGTAGTGGAGAATCAGGAGCACCAGCAGAGCGAGCAATCCGGTTCCGTAAATCTGGATGCCCGAGCTGTCGGCGCGGCCGTATCCCGGACGGATCGCGACCTCGGCCTGAATGGTCAGGACCATCGCCACGACCACGTTCGACAGGCTGCGAAGAACGGTCATGCCGAAGATGCCGGCGATCGCGATCAGGCTGATGCCGATGATCCAGCGCAAGTCCCAGCTCTGGAGCATCAGAACGGCGAGTCCGACGGCTGCACCGAGTGCCGGTGCGAGAAGGCGTGAGCTTGCAAAGCTTCGCGACGCCGGATGCCAGGCTCGGAGACCAGCCACTCGAGGATTGGTCGATTCCGTGGTCACCATAGACCCATGGCAAGGAAGCAGGTCATTCGCGCCAAGGCATGATCGAGAGCCGCCCGGGCGTCGTCAAGTTCGCATCGTCGAGCGGCATATCGGTGGCAAACGACGCAAAGGGGCACACCGTGTGCATCATCGCTCGTGTCGGGAGCATCGTCGCCACTTCTCAGAGCCGAACCGAGCTGTTACGGCACGCGGATTGCTATGCGGATGACCTGTGATGGAGAGACCGCGCTACGGAGCCGCTCTGCCGCCTGTTCCGCGCGTGGTCGAGGAGGCGTGAAACCGGCGCTCGTGGACACGAACCGCGGATGCTCGTACCGAAGGCGCGTACGATAGCCGATACCCCAGTAGCTGCAGTAGTTACGGAGCCACCATGAATCGAACCTCCCCCCTTGTTCCGGGCCGCCGCGCCAGCGCAGCCCATATCGTGCCCATGGTGCTCGCTGCCGCGTTGACGGTGATCCTGGCACGAGGCGCCGGTGCGGCGACCTACTACGTGTCGACGAGCGGCAGCGACACGAGCACCGGTGCGCAGAATTCGCCGTGGCGTACGATCGGCAAGGCTGCGGCAACCATGGTTTCCGGTGACACGGCCATCATCCGTGGCGGCACCTACGCCGAGAAGGTGACGATCACGAAGAGCGGGACCGCCTCGGCCCCCATCAGGTTCCAGGCTGCCGCGGGTGAGACGCCAGTCATCGACGGCGCGAGCGTGGCGACAGGGGTGTACGGGTCCCTCTGGGCGTTCGACGGCGTGTCGCACGTCAAGCTCGACGGCCTCACGATCAAGAACTCGAAAGGGTACTGCGTGAGCCTCTCCGGGAACACGACGCGTGTCGAGGTCGGCAACCTGGATATTTCGAATTGTGCGGCGGCGGGAGCGATCTGGGTGGAAGGCTCGACCGTTCCTTCGTACACGACCATTCGTGACAACAAAGTGCACGACAACCCGCACGGCGGCATCGTCCTGTGGAACTCTCCCGGAGGCTATTACCTCGTCGAACGGAATCGCGTTTGGAAGAACGCTGGCTCCGGCAACTTCGACGGCATCCAGGTTGGCGGTGAGGCGGCCGGCCTCCACCATGTCGTCGTACGCAACAATGTCGCGTACGACAACGGCACGGCGACCGTCGGCGCCGACCAGATCGATATGGGCGGACACGCCGCCGTGCACCACTACCTGATGGAAGGCAACGACGTGTGGGGCGTGGGGGGGCACATCAAGATCCACGGTGAGCCGGCGCGATACACGATCGCACGCTTCAATCGAGCGACCGGATTCGGCTTCAATCAGTACAACCGCCCGAATGCGGCGGCCATATACAACAACACCGTCTACAACGCCGGACACGCCGTACTGTTCTACACCGACTACGTCGACTCCGGTTTCGGTTCGAGTTTTGGCGGCATGGAGCTGCGTAACAACCTCTTCGTCGGTTCGACGGACTATACCCTGGTGGTCGCCGCGACGTCCGGGGGTAAGATCGACGTGCGGTACTCGTCGTTGAAGCTGGACGGCAACATGTATCGCTTCGGCAACAGGGGCATCGCGTGGGTTCCGCGATCGTTCAATTGCGGACTTGCCGGCAGCGAAGGCGACGCGGAGTTCGCCGCCTTCCAAGCCGCGAACTCGCCCGACGTCCAGGAGCCGCGCGGCAAGCGAACCACTGCTGCGGCGACGGCGATCTTCGCGAACCCCTCGAGTCGCAATTACGAGCTGATTGCGGGAAGCCCGGCGGTCGATGCGGGGGTCGAGCTGACGACGACGCGGGCGAGCGGCGATCAAACGACGACGGTTCCGGTGGTGCGTGCGTCGTTCTTCCAGGACGGGTACGGAGGTCTCGTCGCTCCCGATCAGATCAAGGTAGGCGCCAATCCCCCTGTCGGGATCGTGTCGGTGGACGACGCGAACAACAGGATCGTCGTGGCACAGCCGATCTCGTTCCCGTCCGGTGCTCCGGTGAATCTCCCGTACAGTGGCGCCGCTCCCGACGCGGGTGCCTACGAGTTCGCCGCCGGAATCTCGGCGCCGAGCCTCCTCAGCGTCGATCCGGTGCCTTGACGCGCGTGGCCATCAGAATTGGAAGTAGATGAACGGTTGCGTCGCGGTCGGGACGAACAAGAACAACGTCAGCACCCAACCGACGACGAGCAGCGCCGCCGCCGTCGGATACAGGCCGAGGCGAACCCACCAACCGGTCACCTCGTCCCGCCCGAGTCGAGCGCCGAAGATCCGGAGCAGGCGTGCGAGCGCGGGCTTCGACGCTCCGTCGTGGGCGCCATCGAATGCCGCGCCGAGGGCGTGGGCTGCTGCCATGAGCGCGAGACACCAACCCAGCGCCGGCGGCAGCCAGATGGTTCCCGGATGCGGAACGAAACACCGCTTCAGCATCAGAAACGTCACGGCGAACGTGGGCGCACGGAACGGTATCCAGCAGAGTACGACGAAGAGCAGCGTCAGGGCGGTTGCGAGCGGTGTCCAGATCGCGAACCGCCCGTCGGTGAGCTCTCGCCACGCCCGATGCACGGCGAGCGCCGCGCCGTGCACGGCGCCCCAGGCGACGAAGTTCCAGCTCGCACCGTGCCACAGGCCCCCGAGCGTCATCGTGAGCATCAAGTTGACGTACGTGCGCGTCGTTCCGCGGCGGTTGCCGCCCATTGGAACGTACAGGTAGTCCCGCAGCCACGTGCTCAGCGTGATGTGCCAGCGGCGCCAGAAATCGGCGATGTTCGCGCTGAGGTACGGGAGGTGGAAATTCCTGGGGAGATCGTACCCGATCATCTTGGCCGTACCGATGGCCATGTCGGAGTACCCGGAGAAGTCGCAGTAGATCTGCGCGCTGTAGGCGACCACGCCTACCCATATGGTCGTACTCGCGTATGGCGACGGATCGGCGAAGATCGGGTCGGCGATCATCGCCAGGCGGTCGGCGATCAGCCATTTCTTCGTGAGGCCGAGCAGGAAGATGCTCGCACCTGTCGCCAGCCGCGATCGCGTCGGTCCGATGTGGCGATTCATCTGGGGCAGAAACACCGAGGCCCGCACGATCGGTCCGGCGATCAGCTCCGGGAAGAACGTAGCGAACATCGCGTAGTCGAGCAGTGAGCGACAGGGTCGGAGCTCTCCGCGGTACACGTCGATCGCGTAGCTCATCGTCTTGAACGTGTAGAAGCTGACGCCCGCCGGCAGGATGATGGAGAGCAAGGGCAGATCGGCGGTGGGGACTAGGGCGTTCGTCGTAGCGATGAAGAAGTTCGCGTACTTGAACCAGCCCAGTATGCCGATGCTCGTGACGATGCTGAACCACAGCCAATGCCTGCGCATCGTCGGATCGGTCGTCGCCTCGATGCGCACGGCGGCGACGTGGCCCGCGGCTGCGACGACGAACAGAAGCACCGGGTAGCGGTAGTCCCATGCCGCGTAGAAGAGGCAGGACGCGACGGTGAGGATCCCCTTCCGCGCCCGATCCGTCGGTGCCACGCGGAGCAAGACGAGCAGGAGCGTGAAGAACCCGAAGAACCGCGGGTCAGAGAAGAGCATCGGTATGGAGGCGGCGCAGCTCGCGCGCCAGGAGATCGGCGGCCACCTTGTGGCCGAGTGGATTCATGTGGCCGACGTTGAAGCCGCTGTTCGGGAAGCCGTAGGGTGACGTGTGCTCGGCTGCGAAGCGGTCGTACTCCGACCGTAGGCTCAGGCAGGACCACCCATGAAATCGGCAAGCCGTTCGGAATGCCTCTTCGACGGAGGTTCGTCGCATGGGCACGAACGGATCGAACGGAAGAAGCAGCAGAAACGTGACGCGGTCGCGATATGCCGTCGCGACGGCGCCCAACTGGGCGGCAACGTCGACGTCGGCGTAGCTGCACGGCTCCCCGTCGGCCGGCCGCGGACCCGCCGCAGAGAAGAGCGGAGGTGCGGTGTCGAAAGCGCGGGCGAATTGTTGCAGGCGAATGATGCCGTAGTTCAGCAGTGCGGATCGTTGTCGCGCGCTCCACACGAAGCGCGCGATGGCGGACTGCGCCTTCGGGGGTGCCGGATTCGCCACCAATCGGCCGTGCTCGAACGAGAAGTGCGCTTTGTCCGCGCGCCATGCGTCGCCGGTCAGATCCTCTTCGTTCAGCTGAACCACGACCCACCGCGGATTGAAACGGCGGACGTTGCGTTCGACGTCCGCGACGTAGTCGGCGGGCGACGCGCCGGAGCGGCCCGCGTTCACGACCGGCGCCTCGATCGCAGAAGCGCGGAGCTCGCTCTCCAAGCAACGAGTATAGGTGTCCTCGTCGCTCACTTGGTACGCCTCGGTAAACGAGTCGCCGAGTACGAGGATCGGCTTACGGGCGGGATCGACGGGCGCCGCGGCCCGCACACCGTTCGCAGTCCAGCGGCTCACGCCGTTTCCCTCGAGGCGGTACCGAGCCGTTGTGCCGGGCTTCACGATGCAGCCGAACTCCGGGTCGATCTCCCACGGCACGTAGTAGATCTGTCGCACGACGATCTCGGCGCTTATCGAGGCGAGCATGGCTCCTGCGAGCGCCGCCGCCGCCCGGCGCTTCCAGGGCAGCGGCGCGGGATGTTCGGTGCGCTCGGGATCGATCGTCCGGTCGGACGACGCCGATCGCGAGGCGGCTGTCACGACGATGCCGCGCGGCGCGCCGGAAAGAAGGCGCGAAGACGTCGGACCATGCTCTGCATCATCGCCAGTTCTTCGGTGGCGAAGAATCCACCCACGAACAACGCGCCGCCGTATGCGGCCGCCGGGAGTATGGCTCGCACGAGCAAGTGATGACCGTTCATGACCCACGCGAGTGCGCCGGCCGTGAGGGCGGCGCCGAGCGGAACGAGGCTCAACGCGAGCGGTGAAGACGTTCCGGGCGCATGTCGTTTCAGGTAGGTGACCTGCGCTACGGCATAGACGATCATCGACAGCAGCGTTCCCAAGCCTGCGCCCCAGGGGCCGTACGCGGGGATGAGGTAGAGCTTCAAGGCGACGGCGACGGCGGTCAGCGCGACGTTCATCGCGAGGTCGATGCGTTGCAGCTCCGCCGCCACGAGTACGTAGGCGTGGTAGCGGACCCAGCCGTAGGGGACGAGTGTCCAGACCAAGATCGACAGCGTGGAGCCCGCGGAGCGAAATTCTTCGCCGTACAGCAATGCCATGACGTCGTCGCCCATCACCGTGAACCACGTGGCCAACGGGAGACTGCCCGCGGCGAGAAAACGCATCGCCATCCGTCCGAGGCGCGCCAACTCCGTGCGATCGACGCGTATCGCGGCGGCTAGCTGGGGATACAGCGAGAGGCAGAAGCTCTGCGGAACGACCAGGGCGAGCTCGAGGATACGCCACGCCGCGCCGTACCGACCCACGTCTTCGACCGAGCCAATCTTGGAAAGCATGAAGACGTCGATTCGCCAGTACAGCGTCGAGAACATCGCGATCGATACGAAGGTGGGCGCGCTCGCGAGGAGCGCGCCCAGGACGCGAGTATCCCGGCCCGGCGAGACGCGGATGCCGAGCGAGCGTAGCATCACGACGGCCAGTGTATTCGCGAGGATGCGTCCGGCGACGGCGAGCGCGATCACTGTCGGAAGTCCGTATCCGAGGAGGAGCGCCGGCCCGGCGAGCCCCACCTTTATGGCATTCTCCGCGAGGGCGACGCAGGCGAGGTAGTCCATGCGCTCGCGGGCGATGAACGCGGCGTCGTACAGCGTGCCGAGGGCGGAAGGGAGCAGGGCGAGACTCGCGATCGCGATGGCCCAAGAGGTCTTGTCGTCGTAGCCGAGAGCGGGCCCGAGCGAGGCCATGACCGGCATGAGGACGATCGAGGTGCCGGTCGCCAAGGTCACGGAATGGCCGAGCAACTCCTCCAGGCGCTCCGCCTGCCATGCGCCGTCCCGGGTGACGACGGAGTAGAGGCCGAGCGGAGCGATCGTCACGAAGAAATACAGGTAGGTGAACGCGAGGGTGTACTGTCCGAGCCCGTCCGTTCCCAGGATTCGCGAGATCGCGAAGACGAGGATCATCGAGACCGCGGGCATCATCACCCGCAGTACGACGAGCGCGACGGTGTTCTTGAGTATCCGCCGGCCCGAGCTTGCGGCGTGCGTCATGGCTCCGTCGGGCCGTCGGGCCGGAGGCGCGCGCGGTATCTCTTCGTCAGGCGTAGCGCGCGACGAAAGACGGAGTGCAGGAGGTGCCGGCCGCGGTTCACTGGCGTCTTGCGAAACAGAATGACGCTTGCGTCATGGATGGTCGTATTTCCGAAGACCCGTTTGTACTCGGCATCGCCGATACCGAAATTGACGTGCCGTGGACGGTCGTGCTCGATCAGGTCTTTGATCAGCAGGTAGAGAAGCGTGCTGCCGGGAGAGAACTGCGCGACCGTCGCATCATGAGCGATCTCGGCGTAGTGATAGACGCCCGCGAACTGGTAGCCGAGTACGACGGCTCGCGGCGTCGTGCCGCACATGAGCACGTACGCGCGCAGGAGCCGGCGCCGCGCGAGATCGCGCAGGCGATCGGGCGAACCGAGAACGTCGTACATCCCGGGCGACGCCAGGGCCCGCTGCCATGCGCGCGACGTGACCAGCGACGCCGCGGCCTGCAGCGTGGGCACCTGCTCCTCGCTGTCGACTCTCTCGCACTGCAGATCTCCGTGCGCGTTCCCGAGCAGCCGAAGCTGGCGATGCAAATTGTACCGCTTCTTCTTGCGAAACTGCCGCTGCAGGTACTCCTCGAAGCTTTCCGGCAGCGTGAGGTAGTGAAACGGAGCCACCCCGCGCGGGAGATAGACGGTGAAGTTCCGACGGACGTAGTCCGAGGTGTGGATATGCGACCAGGCGTAGCTGCCGACGCGCACGCTGTGGAGATACAGGCAATCGACGGACGGGTTGCGCGAGATCATGTGCGCGTAGATCCTGTCGTGCACCTCCGGCTCCGTGCTTCCGAGCGGTGCGCCGCCGAGCGGCATGACGGCACGTAGGGAGAACCGCCCGAGCGCTCTGCCTCGGATCGAGAACTCGAGTGGATGCATGCCGACGCGAAACGGCGCGACTCCCAGGAGCTGTCCGTGGCCATCGTATACGGTGGCGATGTTCGATGCCTCGGCCATCCCGCTTGTGACGAGGTGCTGCCACCATGTGGGGGACTGGTACTGACGGTAGAGGTTGTCGCTCGCGGTGATCAGCGCCTCCCAACGTCGTAGCGGCGGATCCTGGGGCTCGTAGGCCAGTGGCTCCGCGCTGTGCGTCGTGGTCGAGCGCGGCAGCGTCATGCCTGGTTCCCGTCAGCGCGCCCGCCGACGAGCGCTTGGTACTCTTCGAGGAGTTCGGCTGCGAGCCGGTGAGGCGAATAGTCACGCTCGACGAGCGTGCGAGCCTGCTCGGCCAGCCGACGATTGGTCGCGGCGTCGCCCAAGAGCGTGTCGATCGCATCGGCGAGCGCGACGACGTCGCCTACCGGCACCAGCATGCCGGAGTGTCCCGAGCGCACGAGCTCGCGCAGGCCGGGAATCTCGGTTCCGACCACGGCTACGCCGGCTGCGAATGCCTCCATGACGACGCGCGGGATTCCCTCGGAGTAGGACGGTAGCGCGAGCACGGTCGCGCCGAGCAGATGCCGACGGACGTCCTCGACGAAGCCCGTGAGCTCGATGCGGTCGGCGATACCGGCGCGCGCCGCGATCGTTCGCGCCTCGTCTGCCCCGGGTCCCGCGCCGGCGATGACCAACCGACAGGCGCGGCGCCGCGCGACGAGCCCCGTCGCTTCGATGAGATCGAAGAGGCCCTTCTCTCGCACGAGCCGTCCGACGAAGAGCACGGTCGGTTGCGACGGCGTCGAGGTTCGGCGCTGCGCGTACACGTCGTCGAACGCCGCGATGTCTACGGCATTCCTGATGCGCCGCACCTTCGGACCCAGGCGATACGGTCCGAGGGCCTCCAGCTGATGGTCGCTCAGCGGGTAGACGCGGTCGAACCGACGCAGGAGGTTCCGGCCGACGGTCTCGTAGGCGCGAATGCGGAAGCTCTCGTGATCGCACCAGCCGTGGGGCGTCGTCACGAGCCCGATCGGGAGACCGCGTGTCGCGAGGTATCCCAAGATGTCGGATTTGAAGCCGTGGGTGTGCAGCACGCCGAAGCGCCCGTCGACGACCCGGCTGCGGATTCCGACGATCTGGCGCAACGCGAGCTTTCCGCCGAGGTCCAGATGGTGCGCCCGGAAGCCTTCACGTGCGAGGAAGCGCGCGAAGTCGTCGTAGCCGGGCTTGGTGCCGATCGTCAGCACTTCCTGCTCGACGCCCGTCCCCGCAAGCGCCCGCAATGCGAGGTGTGTCCAACGTTCCGGTCCGTACAGCCCTTTGGACGAGTGGAAGTGCAGCACGCGGATCGGACGTGGCGGTCCGGAGGCGCGGATCGCCGCCGGCGGAGCGCCAGCGGCGACGATGCGGGCGGATGACGCCATCTCAGCTCGCGCGGACGGCCGCCGCCCCGCGCGGCTCGGCCGTCGGCTCCACCATGGCCGGAGCCACGCGTTCGAGAGTGTAGACGAACTCCTCGTGTGCCCGGGGTGGCTTGACGAACGTCCAAGCACTTCCGACAGCGACGGAGATCCAATCGAGAATGATGAATCCGGCGTCACGCATGCTCCGCCGGCGCCAGGCGAGGAGGAGGAACCCCGCGATCCCTACGACTGCCCACTCTTCGATGGGGCGGTCGTGGCCGAACAACGCGAGGACCGTGGCGATGACGCCGGACGCGAGAAACACGAACGTCAGCAGGTACCGATCGAACCGCTGGGCGTGCTGTCGGAACAGGCCGTCACGCAACGCCACGCGCAGCACCTGCCCGGGGCCGCTCTGCATGCCGCTGCGATGCCGCCGCCACATGCCGGCGATGGACTCCTTCTTGCCCGTGTGGTGCACCGACATCGGATCCATGGTCTGCCGCGCGTGGAAGCCGCACGCCTCGAGCCGCACCCGGAGCTCCTGTTCCTCGCTTCCGACGATGAACGGGTTGAACCCTTTGCAGCGCACCAGGGCGTCTCGGCGATAGAGGGCGGTGCCACCGAGATCGTTGCCACCGTCGGACACTTCGACCCGACCGTTCTCGACGTGAGCGTTGCGGCGTGCGCCGCAGATGACGCCGGCGGTCGCGTCCGTCTCCATGTGCGCGATCGCCGTCTCGAGCCATCCGGGCACCAGTTCGCAATCGCCATCGATGAACAGGATGTAGCGCCCGTCGACGTGCTGGGAGCCGATCCAACGTCCCGCGGCCGCCGACATGCGCCGAGCCCGATAGCGGAAGACCCGTACCGGATAGCGCGAGGCGATCGTCGTCGTATCGTCGCTCGAATCCGAGTCGACCACGACGATGTCCGTGTCGGCGAACGATCGGGCGGTCGCCTGCAAGATCGACTCGATGCACCTGGCGATGCGCGTCGCTTCGTTGCGGGTGATGATGACGACGCCGAGCTCGCGCGTTGCGACCATCGGCGCGCTCACGGGGTCTCCTGCAGCCGCCAGAGCCAGCGGTCGACCCAGCGCCAACCGTCCATGGCACCGTGTACGATGGCGCGAAACATCCAGAGCCCCTCGCCGCCTTCGACCTTCACGCGCGGCAGGCTGAGCGGGTCGCTGCCGCGGGTGATCGCTCCGTGTTGCGACGTGAACGCCAGTCGGTAGCCCGCCCCGCGCAGCGTCGCGGCGGTTCGCTCGTCGTAGTCCGCGCGGGTCCCGTAGGGATAGGCGAACGCGGCGACCGGACGTCCCGTGAGGCTCTCCAGCACGGTGCGGGAACGCTCCGCTTCGGTGCGTTGGGTCTCTTCCGGAAGGCGCGCCAGGGACCGATGCGTCAAGGCGTGGGACCCGATCGCGATGCCGTGCGACGCGAGCTCGCTGATCTCGCTCGTCGTGAGGCGGGCGTCGCGACTCGGGACGTCGGCGGCGCGCGCCGCGGCGTCGGTCGCCAGCTCCCCGGCCGGGACGAACGACACGAGGGGGATGCCGTGACGTTCGGCGATAGGAGCCGCGCATGCCAGTACGCACGGGTTCCCGTCGTCGACGGTCACCAGTACGGCATCCGGCGGCAGAATCCGGTCGCCGCGCAGGAACGCCTCCAGATCGTCGAGCGAGACGGCGAGCTTCTCGCGCGCGAGCCATCCCATCTGACGATCGAACTCCTCGGCCGACACGCAGAAGGGGTCGCGACGGGCATCGCCGAAGCGGTGGTACGTGAGCGCACGCACGCTCGTGGCGCCGCGCGGAAGAACGGAGCGCATCGCGACGGCGGCGAGCGCGAACCAGGCGCGCGCGGCCTTCTTGATCCACCAGCGAAGCGCGCGCGCGTCCACCGCCGCATCGTGTCGCGCGGCCGACGATGCCGCGCGCGGCGTGTTCACGGCCGTCGCCATTCGTCGCGTGCCACTCGTGCAAGGAACTTGGGATTTCCGATCAGATACCGCCGCCACTTGTGCGGCTGCTGCATCATGAGCTGCACCCACTCGAAGCCGTGCCGGCGCACCCATTTCGGCGCGCGCGTGAGGACGCCGCCCCAGTGGTCGAAGAGGCCGCCCACCCCGACGGCGAGCTTCACCCCGGTGAGCCGCTCGCGGTTGTCGTGGATCCAGCGCTCCTGGATCGGGTTTCCCATGGCGACCATCAGCACGTCGGGCCGCGCGGCGTTGATGCGAGCGACGACCGCGTCGTGCTCCGCCGGCGGGTAGTGGCCGTGGTGGTATCCGACGACGTTCAGTCCGGGAAATCTCGTCGGGAGATTTGCCGCGGCCCGCGCGACGACGTCCGTCCGCGCGCCCACGAGGAAGTAGCGATAGGCCCGTTCCATCGTATTCACGAAGAAGAACGGCAGCAGATCGGTCCCCACCAGGTTGGCGATCATTTTCTTGCCCTGCCAGCGCGCGGCCCAGCGGACGCCGGTGCCGTCTCCGAACACGACGTCGGCGTCGTTCAGCACCGTGCGATACTCCGGGTCGTCGCACGTCAGGTTCAGCGTATGGGCATTCACGATGTAGGCGGCGCGCGCGCGCGACGCCGCGACCCAGATCAGCTTCTGCATGTGCGCGACGGCCTCGATCGTGTGCAGATTCGTGATCCGTACCCCCAGGATCTCCACGACGCGCGCGTCCGCGGGACCGCACGCCGGCGGTACGATGTCGCGAGCGTCGGCGTTACGCATCGGCATGGCCATGGGAGATCGGACGACGCCCTCAGGCGGCGATCCCCTCCTCCATGGCCTGCCGGTACGTCAGCACCCGGCGCTCGCGGGCGATCGTCGCGAGGATGTCGCGGAGCGCGGCGCGCTTCGCCGCGAGGGGTACCTTCATGCCGGGGTGCCGGTCCATGCGGGGATCGATGCCGTCGCTCGCCAGGTCGAGCAGGTCGGCGGCGTGGAACTCGTAGCAGAGCGGCCGACCGGAGCGCAGCGCCGACCGGAGCCCGCGTCGGAAGAGCCACGGCGGCACGAAGTACGAGAACGTGTGGTAGACGGGCAGCCGGAGCCAGCGCGTCACCGAGACCGGGAACGAGCCGGAGCTCGAGCTTCGCGTCGCGAAGCGGGGTCTCGCCCTTGTTGCGGATCACGACGTCGCGGATGAGCGGGACGCCGGTCTGCTCCATCGCATAGCAGAGCGTCGGAGCAGAGGAGAGTTCGACCTCGAGCACGGGGGTCACCCGAGCGCATCACACCATGTGGGCAGCGTGCGTGGGGCCGTATGCGGGCTCTCGTGAGTCTACGCTTCGGGCGCGCGTCTCAGCCTCGGCCGCCAATACCCGGGGCGG